>OJVE01000511.1_pt1 | contig 13026 bp, 12 predicted proteins | sample 1600081 | NCBI WGS metagenome assembly OJVE01 (sample SAMN04436789, study PRJEB24849) | human gut metagenome | biome: human gut; feature: NICU; material: stool | host: Homo sapiens | place: USA: Saint Louis, MO | collected 2011-04-13 | reverse complement strand
CACCGAGATCTACACTCTTTCCCTACACGACGCTCTTCCGATCTCCCCTGCTATTTTTTTGAATCCGCTCCGCGAGCTGACTCAATTTGCGATACATTTCCTTGCGCGTAATCAGCGCTTCAGCAAGTTTCATAATAGCTCCTTCCTTCGTAACGTCTTTTCTTCATTATACCATTCACCGCGTCTCGCGTCACTTTTGCGCGCGCGCAATATTCGCTGCCGCGCTGCGGGATCCGGCAACCAACGCACGATCAGCGCCGCCATGACGCCGACCGCCGTGATCACGTACAGCGCCGGCATAATCCCGTACCGATCCGCCAGCATTCCCAAGAGCGGCACGATAATACCGCCGATGGTCGTGCCCAAACCGAGCGTCACGCCCGCCGCGAAACCGATTTGCCGCGGCAAATATTCCTGCCCCAAAAGCACCATCAGACTGTACGGCGCGAACAGGAAGATCCCGACCGGCACCAGCATCGCCAGCGCGAGCGGCGTCGAAGTCATTTGCAAAAAGATAAGTAAAGTCGGCACAAAGCCTAAGAAACCCCAGCGAATAATTTTCAAATGGCCGTAGCGATCGCCCATTCGCCCGCCGACCAGCGTCGCCACGGCGCCCGCGGTGAAGAAAATCGTCAGCGTCGCCGAGCTGAGCGCCTTCGATTCGCCTAAAACATGTAAAAAATACAGCGGCAAAAACGTATTTAAGCCGAAAAACATCACGGCGCGCGCGAAAATGCCCAGCGTCAACTTGCCGAAGGAAGGCCAGTCGTTGTGCACTTCCTCCCGCTCCGCGCCGCGATGCGCCGGCAACGCCGCGAGCATGCGAAACGTCCCTTGTTCACGCCACAAGCCGAGCGACATCAAAACGCCCAACACCGCCAGCACCAACGTGCCCGGCAAGCCGAAGGTCAAAACCGAGGCCGTCGCGATCGCCGGACCGAGTGCGAAACCGACATTACCGCCGACCGAAAAAATACTGATCCCGCGGCCCTTGCGTTTCCCCGCCGCGTAATTCGCCAAGCGCGCCGCTTCCGGGTGAAACGCCGACACGCCCACGCCGCTCAACGCGACTGCGAAAAAGATCCACCAATATGAATTCAACACGCCGATCAGCGCCATCGCGCAGCCGGAAAGCAACACGCCCGCGGGCATCAGCCAATGCCATGAATATTTGTCCGACACCCAACCGAACAGCGGCTGCAAAATCGACGACAAAAAATTCGCCGCGAACACCAGTCCGGCCGCCGCCGCGTAACTCAAATCATGCGCGACAATCAAAAACGGCAACAACGCCGGCAGCGCGCCCTGACTCAGATCCGTAAACGCGTGGCCGACGGAAATTAACCAAACATATCTCTCTTTCATTTTCTCACCTTTCCGTTTTACTTTTTTATACGTTTTCCGCGCGCGAATGTCAAGCTCAGATTAATTTCGCGCACAAAAAAAAGACCGTCTGACGACGGCTTTTTTATTTGCGGATGATCGCGGGCGCGGAGTCAATCGTTTTCTCTTGCGGTTCATTGATAAAATTGAACCCTTCGATCACGACGCCCAAAGCCAAGCCGATACCCATTCCGGTGGCGAAGTCTTTCAGGCCGGCACCTACCGCCGCGCCAACGCAAAGTCCCATGGTTAAGCCGGAGCCGTAATGAACGATCGGTTCCGCGTGTTCATGAATGTTTTCTTGCATCTTGCCACCTCCTTGGATAAATTTAACTTATACAAAAAACTTATATGTTGACGTTATACTAATACAAATAGACATAAACGTCAAGTTTTTCTTATTTTGTCAGCGTCATTGATTTTTTATTTCGCCTGTTGTCGCGCACAAAAAAAGCGGCCACGCCGCTTTTTATTTTTTCGCAAAGAAATGCGCGCTCCGTACTGCCGCGCCGCAAAATTCGCGCTGCCTGTCGGCCGCCTGTCGCGCCACATCGCAAACCTGCGTACCGCACCCATGCAAAATACAGCGCGCTTCTCACGTTTTCTTTTATTTCATTCGCTTACCGAACTTACCTTGAAACGCGACCGCCGCGCCCAAAGAAGAGGCCATTTTGTAAATACCTGCCGCGGATCCCGCCTGTTCTTCCGGTACGTTGGATAACGCCGCGTCGGTAGAAGGTGTCGCATAGAAACCGAGACCGATGCCGAATAGGGTGAAGCCGGCTACGGCAGCGATGAGATACTGCCAGGTGTAGAGGAAGCTGAAAATAGACCGTCCACGCCAAACGCAGCGCGCTTCTCACGTTTTCTTTTATTTCATTCGCTTACCGAACTTGCCTTGAAACGCGGCCGCCGCCGCGCCCAGCGCCATGCCGATCAACATCCCTTGCGACAAATCGCCCATGCCCGCGCCGATCATCAGACCGAACACCATGCCGGTACCAATATACGCGCCCGCGCCCTTTTCATTTTGCGGTTCGTTGGGCGTTTCGCTCTGCGATTCGTTCGGTTGTTCGTTTGGCGTTTCGCTCTGCGGTTCGTTCGGCGTTTCGTTCTGCGTTTCGTTCGGTTGTTCGTTTGGCGTTTCATTCTGCGGTTGTTTAGCTTCGCTCATAGGACCTCCTACGCCCGCGTCATCATCAGGTACAATTCGATTGAAGAACCGATCACCACACCGATGAATGCGCCCCAACTGATTTGGTCAAAGAAGGCACCCAAAATAAGCCCCGCGCCAATGCACGCCGCCAGCGCGACGCCGAACGGATAATTGTGGTACCGTTTGCGCGGTCGTTTGCGTTGCGCCATACCTCATCACCTCCGTTGCGCGAAATAATCCACCCACGTGCCGATAAAAATACCGATCGCAAGTCCCCACACGACTTCATTCAACAGCCAACCCAAGATAAACCCGAGCCCCATGCCGAACGCGATCCCCATCCCATTCGGTAAACGCTTTTTAGGTTCTGTCATAGCGCCATCTCCCCAATGTATCCATTTTTCAGGGAGCATCATGAAGCTCGCCCTGCCTTATGCTCTTTTACTCATCGGCCTGCTTGTTATAAGATTGCTCAATTAATTCCATTACGTCATCCATCTCAGAGGTATGCTCAAGGAACACTTCCACGTCTCCGTTTCCCCATCTGCCAACACCTGTGACGTCCTTGCACAAGCCTTTCGGATCATGAATTTCTGAAAACTTCATATTCAAGGAAATGCAAAGACGCTGTTTTTGGACAACGATATCTACGAAATTGGTATCCAGCTTATAAGCGATATACAGCTTCTTACATTCACGCTTCACATCCGGCGACAGATGGCAAATCCGTCTGTCGATCATATCGAAAAGCATTCGCGTAAATGCATTCATATTGTATGAATCAATGCTGTACTTCTGCGCCGGTTTTTCTTTCACCCGATACGGTGCGAGATCGGCTTCCGAAATTTTCGGGTACTCCCATATCTGTTCCGCTTTTTCCGCCAGCCGCCGCGCGCGTTCCTTGATATGCGCTTCATTCCATTCTGTCAGCCTAACAAGATACGCATTCAACCTAAGTGCACTTTCCTTAAATCCGCCTTCCATATCCATCTTTACCATAAATGGATGATCGCTCATTTCCGAGTTGTAAGCGGTTAGCGTCAGGTTACCAATCGTATGAAGGTAGTTTTTTTGAACCTCTTTCCAGTTTGTGCCCAGCATGGTCTTCCACTCGTCACTCGGATTGCTGTTCTGCGGCATAATGTGTTCAATCGTATAATTCTCGATAATGATAGGAGCTTTGTTGCCAAAGTTTTCAAGGCGACTAAGAATGAAGTTTCTTGAGCGCATATGGTACATATCACGGGAGACAAATGCCTTCTTGAATTTCTCATTATCCGGGAACTCTTTATAGTCATCGCGCAGCACGAAGAAGGCCCGAATAGAATTCATATAATCATCGGTCTTGATTGCATTACGCAACGTCGCAAACGTTTTATTAAGCGAATTCGTCGGAATACCGCAGATACTTCTACGAAATACATAACTGATGCACATCTTGATAATCTCAATCAGATCATCTTCCGTGATAACGCTCTCTGCGTAATCGTTATGCACCTTGAGCAAGAATGGAAACGCGACGTCCATGCGGAGGTCTGCCATATCCGAATACAGAGATTGGAGAATCACCGTATCGCTTCTTCCGAAAACCATGTTGGTGTAGTAGGTAGCATACGTCAGCAGGTCATCGCAAAGCTCGCGAATCGTGCTGAATTCACAATTCAAATGATAGGCCTTAAACTCCTCATAAACTCTGTCAATCTTCGGAATGCGAGTCGTCTTCATGGTCAGGTAATCACGGAAAAAGCTGTCCATGACGGAATCCCGCTTTTCATAATCAAAAAGCAACTCCATCGGTCGCCACATATGCTCGTAGACATATTGTTGTTCGGAGGCATCAAGGCCCATCAGCACATAGTTTCGGATGAGATCCGATGCGGACAGTTCTTTGCCTGTAGAGTTCAGACTCTCAAAAATCGCCTGCGCGTCATCTATGTTCCGGTCAAGCGTAATATTGACAATCTGAAGTTTACCGATAGCCTCGTAGATATCGTTCGGCGGCAATTCCATCTCGGCTATTTTATCGACAAAAAATGTATAGTTGGGCAGGATACGGGATAGACCGGGATCACCGATCGGCTTTTTCTCAACGAGACTGATCAGCAAGTCACGGTCGGTTTCCGTAAGAAGCAATTTATACCGCTCATCACCCTCATCATATTCATTCTTCAAAAGCATATTGTCGATACGGCGAGCATTGACAGTAGGATCCTCCGGATGTTTTTCCGCATAGTCGCGCAGCGCAATCAGTAACAAACTTAGCGTAGTTAAGCGCTGTTGCCCGTCAATGATCATATATTTCTGAACACCGGTCGGCATGGCCTGCTCCGCAATATTTACGATGGCGCCGACAAAGTGGCCGGCCTTATCCTTTTTCTGCATCTCGACGATATCTTTCCAAAGGCGACTGCATTGTTCCGTTTCCCAACTGTAGTACCTCTGATATACAGGAATGAGAAACTGCTTATTTCCATTTAAGATGGTGTAGATATTACCTTTTGTCGCGTCCATCTGTTGAGTTCTCCTTCTTTGTTCCGTATGGCGCAGACTCTTCCGCTACCCTCTGTAAATCCTGTGATTTTTCTCGCCGATCACGCTCCGGCGGCGCGCATTTACGTCGCGCGCTAAAGTCGTCGCGCCGTCCTACGCGTTGGCGCTGCCGCGTAAACTTTTATAAATTTCGGGCATAAAAATCCCCAGCACTTCTTTTTGCGCTTCGGGATGATCCAGCAGGTAACCGAAGAAACCTTGATTTTGTCCCAGTCCTTCGATGAGCGCGTCTTCCACATTGGAGAAATAGGAAAATTTGAAATCACTTTCGGAGTTATGCTTGGCGGATGTTTTCAGTTCCTCCGACTTCATCATGATATCGCGGATCTGCATCGCGGCGGTAGTCGCCACATCGACATCATATTGCGAGCCGCTCTTGGCATTGATCTCGGCGATAATCTGCGAAAGCAGCTCTCTCTTGTCCTCGGGCAGCTCGATCGGATTCGATACCGGCAAACGGACAATCGGTTTCGCGACCTGCGTTTCGCCGCTATGCGTTTTCCCCTTAATCTGCTGAAAATTGTCCGCTTTTACCTTATCTCGAATATCGACGCGGATGCCGCCGCTGCCCGGTTTGAGGATATTGAGCAGGTAGGAAATGTAGACATAATATTTATGCACGTCCGGATCTTCAAAGCATGACACCTGCACCAAGTATTCATAGAACCGCTTAAAGTTTTTGAGCTTTTGGATAAACTCGTTTTGCTCGTCTTCCGAATGCCGTTCCAGCTCGTTTTTCGCTTTTCGTATCTTGAGTTGAAGCGATTGCGCCTCTCTGGCCGTCACCGTGCCTTTGCGCTTCTTGAAAACGATGGTGTTCACTTCATCGACATACATCGGGTCGATAATATCGTAGGCTTGAATGCTCACCAAAAGATCCCGGACCGTATTCGCGGATAAATCGCTCGCGAGCAGTGTGGTCGTGTAGTAGGGCGCAAACGCATTTTTGATATCCTTATAATCATTCGTAAAATCGAGGACAAATACCGTCTTATCGAAAGGCGGGCACACTCGATTTAAGCGCGACAACGTTTGCACCGCATTCACGCCGCGCAACTTCTTGAGGACATACATCGCCGCCAATTTATTTTGGTCAAAACCCGTTTGGTACTTATTCGCGACAATCATCACATTGTACGCATCCGAATCGAACGCCGCCGGCACCTTGTCTTCACTCATGCGGTTCATGCCCGTTTCCGTGTAGACCGTCTCATCCTCATCCAACGTCACCTTACCGGAGAACGCGACAAGCGCATGAATGCCCTCATAGCCTTGCTTCGTCACATACTCGTCAAACGCCTTGGCGTACTTCACCGCCGCCGCGCGCGAAGGAGTAACGACCATCGCCTTTGCCTGCCCGCCCAACTTCGGCATCACATTATGTTTGAAATGCTCGATGATAATCTGTACCCGTTGGCCGATATTCGTGTCATGAAGCTCGATAAACTTCACGATCGCGCGTTTCGCGTCCGACGTCTTGAGCTCCGGATCGTCTTCCACCGCTTTATTGATCCGATACATCGTTTTGTACGTCGTATAGTTTTGCAACACATCGAGGATGAAGCCTTCTTCAATCGCCTGCTTCATCGAATACAAATGAAACGCCTCATAATTGCCGCTCGGATTGAGCCGTCCGAACATCCGCAACGTCGTCGGCTTCGGTGTCGCGGTGAAAGCGAACATCGACACATTCGGCTGCTTACCCGACTTGCGGATCTGATCGATAATGAAATCATTTTCATCTTCGATCTCCTCATCATCCGCGCCGAGCGACTGCGTCACCGCCTGCATATTTTTACCCGCGGTCGAGGAATGCGCCTCGTCGATAATCACCGCGAATTTTTTATCTTTCAGCCGGCCCAGCTCATCCACAATGTAGGGAAACTTTTGAATCGTCGTCGCGACAATCTTCGTATTCCCTTCCAGCGCGCGTTTCAGATCCTGCGAAGTGCAGGACGGATCCATCACCTTGATCAGTCCCACCGCATGCTCGAGCGTCATCACCGCTTTTTGCAGCTGACGATCCACCACCACCCGATCCGTCACGATGATAATCGTATCGTAAATCACGGCATTCGCGTCATCATGGAGCGACACCAGCCGATGCGCCAGCCACGCGATCGAATTCGTCTTCCCCGAGCCCGCGGAATGCTGAATCAAATAATTGGAACTCGTCTTATGCTGCCGCACATCCTTCACCAGCTTGCGGATCAAATCCAACTGATGAAAGCGGGGGAAAATCACCGTCTCTTTGATCTTCGTCTTGCCCGTGCGTTCGTCTTCCTCTTCTTTGCGTTCGATAAAAATAAAACGCTTAATGAGATCGAGGAGGGAATCTTTCGTCAGCACCTCTTCCCACATATAGGACACCGGCAAACCCTCGCCCGTATCCGGATTGCCCGCGCCGGTATAGATCCCTTCGCCGCGGCCTTTATTAAACGGCAGGAAAAACGTCTTCGCGCCGTCCAGCTTCGTCGTCATCATCACCGCCGAAGTATCCATCGCGAAGCACACGAAACAGCCCGCCTTCCACAGAAACAGTCGCGACTTCGGATCGCGGCTTTCCGTATATTGGCGCACCGCGTCCTCGACATCTTGCCCCTGAAACTCGCTTTTCAACTCGATCGCGATAATCGCCAGACCGTTCAGGAAAATCACGAGGTCGACCCGCTCCTTATCGTTCGGGCATACCTCTTGCATCACGGAAAAAATGTTTTGTTCATACTTTTCGACCAAATCCGGATTGTAATCGGTCGCGGGCTTCGTGTACATGAGCGTAATCGTATGCTGCGAAATCTCAATCCCATGTTTTAATACATCAATTAACGACGAGCCTTTTTTCGTAATCTCGCCATTGATGAAATTCACCAGCGTTTCCCGCAAATCGTCCTGATAGATCGCTTCCAACGCCCGCATCGTCTTTTCCTGCGTCTTGTACAGAAACGCGAAAAGGAGGTCGATATCCATGGCGTACGCCCGATTGAAATCTTTGTTTTTTCGTTCGATAAATCCGTTTTCTTCGACCAAGTGCGCCACAAAATCTCGTTGGTACTCAAACTTTTCATCATAGATGGGCGTCAGCATTCCGCGACCTCCTTCTTGCCGGTAACATACTCATAAATCAGCGACTTCTTGTACTCTTCCAAAGTCTCCAGTTGTTTTTGTTTCCCCGCGATAGCATCGTCAATTTTGCCACTCATTTTATCCAAAAATAAAATAATATCTTCAAGCTCTTTATCACTTGGTAATGGCAACTGCATATTGCTGAGCATATTCATTTGTAAATGCGTTTGATTAGTGGCGCCTTTTGCATAAATACCGTTAAACAACTGATAGCTAACACTAAAAATATAATAAATAAATTTAGCCACAGCTTTATCCTTACATCTGATAAAGGCTACATCTGTTGAAGCTAGATACTTTCCATCTTCCTCGAAGAAAAAGCATTTTCCTAAAACGCCACCTCCGGTAGTTGCCAGTAGTACATCATTTTTTTGTAGCAATCCATCACCAATGGGCTTATCACTGCAATAATTTAAGTTGTTATCAAAATATCCTTTACTAAAAGTGGCTTGATTTATTACCGGTGTTAATTCTTCTTCAACATACTTCGGACTAATTCCCTTTGCAATTTTTTCTGCCTCATATTTGAGTTTTATTACTTCCCAATGTTTCGGAATGTCCCCGATCCATTCTATCCCCGAGTCCTTCATGGCCGCGTTTTTATCTAAACCTTTTGTCACCGCCTCGGTAATGACCGATTTCTTGTAGTCTTCCAGCGTTTGGATTTCTTGTTTTATTAAGCAAGTTATTTCGTTTATAGCATGTGTTTTCTTCTTAATTTTATTTGCAATCTCATCCGCTAAAGTAGCATCGGGATATGCTATAGGAAAGTTTTCAATCATTTTAGCTGAAATATTTGGTTGTGCAGAGCCATCCGCTCTAATAGTGATATATTCCAAAAAGCTTTTAGTTAACATATTGTAAAACGCAAAATGAGGAGCTAAAGCTCTTATTATTCCTACTCGCTGATTAATATATGATGTCCTGCTTTTTTCAATAAAACCCACTTTTCCAACGGTTGCACCACTCATAGCTAGAAGAATGTCGTTATCTTTTATTAGATAAGGAGCTAATCCAAAATCATCTTTTATTCCAAGCGCAGAATTTAAATCTACAATTTCACTGTTAATATCACCTATTCTAATTACTGGATATCTATAATCAACAATTAAATCATTGCTATCAAATGAAAATCCATTATAGAAGTCGGATATATATTTTAGCCTAACTACTTTCCAATCCTCCGGTATCTTTCCTATCCATTCAATGCCGGAGGATTTCATTTTTCGCGCCATGCTTCCTCCTGAAAAAGTGTTTCTACTTTTTGGTTGACCAATGTTTCCAAGGCTAAAAACTCTTCGGCGAGTTCCACCGACGGTCGCGGCGCCTCGTAGCGGTAGAAATATCGCGTGAAAGGAATCTCCGCGCCCGTTTTGATCTTGGGCGTTTTGGCGCTGAGATCTTCTTCAAAGAAGGCGCAGGCATCGGACACATGCGGCAGCACTTCCCGCGCCATGTAGACGTCGATATCTTCGCGAATATTGACGATTTCGATGTCTTTCGTGGCGGGGTCATAGATGATGTCGCCTTTTTTGTCGCGTTCGATGCGCGCCTCTTTATCTATTTGCGATAAGCCGTCAATGATTTTGTTGCGGACGGGTTTGTCGAGCTCCACGCCGTCGAAAAGAGCATCGATCACGGGCGTGAATTCATCTTTCGCCATGTACTTTTTATCCGAAATATGCGCGCGCAAAAGAGCTAAGATGTCGCGGTACTTCGCTTCGTTCTCGCCATATTTTTTCAGCTGTTTTTCTTCCGCCTTGGTAAGCGTTTCGCCCTGCTCTTTTTTCTCCAGCAGTTCCGCTTCCTTCGCGGGGTCATAGAAGGAGTTTAACGCGCCGGATGCGGTGAGATTTTCTATGCGCTCGGCGTCGATTTTGTACGATCGTTGCAGCGGCTGCATGACCGTGTATTCGCGGTAGATAAATTCTTCATTCGGATAGATTTGGCACCGTTCGTTGGCTTCAAAACAGGCGTAAAGCTCCGTGATTTTCTTGCGGTCCGCGCGGGTAAATTCTCTGCGCTTGTTGCCCAAGGATTTACGCAAGGAATGGTAAATCTCGGTGGCATCGATGAGCTGGATTTTGCCTTTGCGTTCGGCGCGTTTGTTTTTGGATAAAATCCATACATAGGTCGCGATGCCAGTGTTGTAGAAGAGGTCGGTCGGCATGGCGATGATGGCTTCGATGAGGTCATTTTCCAAGAGCCAGCGGCGAATTTGACTTTCGCCGGACGAAGTGCCGCCGTTAAAAAGCGGCGAACCGTTGGTGATGATGGCGGCGCGCCCCAGCTTGTCATCCATTTTGTGGACGGCGGATTGCATGAACAAAAGTTGCGAATCGCCGCCCGCGGGAAGACCGGCGGGCCATCTCGATGTCGCGCCTTTGGCATGCTCCCTCAATACCGCGGCGTACTGTCCGTCTTTCGCATTTTGCCCTTTATACGGCGTCCCGAAAGGCGGATTTTCCAGCAGAAAACGTATTTTCGTGTCGCGGAAGCAGTCCTTCATTAAGGTGTTGGCTTTTCTAAAATTGGACGCGTCCTGCCCTTTGATCAACATCTCGGCGAAACCTACTGCATAGGATTGTTTCATGAGTTCTTGCCCGAAGAGACGAATGTCGGCGCTGGGATTGAGGTGTCGCAAATGGTCATAGGCGGTGGAAAGCATGCCGCCCGTTCCGCAGGCTTGGTCCAAGACGGTAATGACCTTGCCGTCGTCAAAAATATCGTCGCAACCTTCGGCGGTCAAGACGGAGACCATCATTTTGATGATATCGCGCCCGGTATAAAATTGACCGGCATCGACATTTTGGTAAAAGCGGCCGATCAGATTTTCAAAGATGTAACCCATCTTAATCGAGTCAAATTTCTCTTCGGAAAGGTCGAGTTCGGAGAAAGCTTTCACCACATTGAACAGGCAATTTTCTTTGTGCATTTGGTCGATGTGGTTTTCGATATCGAGTTTGTTCAGGATATTTTGCACATTCGCGGAGAAGCCGCGTACGTACGCCTTGAAGTTCGCGGCAAGGTGATCGGGATCGTTGCAAAGTTCGTTTAAGTCGTATTTGGAAGTATTATAAAATTGCTTACCGGAAATGCGATACATCGCGCGCGCCGGATAGTTCTTGTCTTTTTCATAGGTTTTGAGGACTTGCTCTTTGGTCGGTTCCAGCACGCACTCAAAACGGCGGATGATGGTCATGGGAATGATCACATCCCCATATTTATCGGGCATATACGCGCCGCGGAGTTTGTTGGCGATGCCCCAGATGAAGTTCGCTTCCTTCGTAATATCGACCGGCATATCGTCCAAAAATTCCTTCGACAATCCATTCTCGCTCATGCGTTTTCCTCCCGTTTTCGTCTTGCCGCATCGTCGCGCGGTGTGTCGTCACATCGCCGTGCGAACAATGCGTTCCTTTGCGAATTTTTTATATGTATATTGGTATTTATTTTATATAACTTGTCATTAAAAGATGCTGTTTACCCTTATCATACAATACGGAGGCAACTTTCGGGAAAAATAAATAGGCGTGTGCCGATTTCTTTTCCGCAAATTTCGCGCAAAAAAGACCTTAGAAATCAATCTAAGGTCTTTTTTATACGTATCGGCATGAGCTTCGTCAACGCGCTTGGACAATAGAGCCACCGTTTTGATATGACGCGACGGCTCCTTATCCGTGTTGAATTTTGCGATCCTTTGCAAATTTTAACCAAGCGTATGGGACCTGAGAGCTACCGTTTTTCTTTACGAGTTCACGAAAGCAAGTTAAATTTAGCTCCTGCTTATTGTACAATCCCCTATTTCCGGCGGTTTCACAACTCGTTCGACGGGAGAGTGCTTGCGGCTCGGACAGACGTTGCGAGCCGTGATGGAAACGTAAGCAAGGTTTCTCCGTGAACATGCTTGTCAGTTGTGAGAAGTCGTTCTTTGCGTGAATTGTTCTTTTAAGCGCATGATGTTTGTCTCGATTTTCTTAATGACCGTTTCAAAAACCTCGTCGGGTTGGTCGGTAGGATCCGGAAGCTCCCAATTATCATCAAATGCTCTGCCTAAATACGGGCACCCCTCAACGCATCCCATGGAAATGACCATATCCGGATTCGGAATGTCTTTGATCCGTTTTACATGCTGTGTTTTTTCCATATCAATGCCATACAGCTTTTTCATAATCCGTACCGCATCCGGATTGATCCGCGATTTTGTTTCTGTTCCGGCGGAATAACTCTCAAATACATCGGCTGCGAAATGCTTGCCCAGCGCCTCCGCGATCTGGCTGCGGCAAGAGTTATGGACGCAGATAAATGCGATTTTCTTTTTAGACAAGGAGCTTCTTCACCTCTTCCGCTTTCAACTTGGAGTCAATACCAAGCATGCCGAGAATTTGATTCTGTATAAATGCCCCCATCTCTAAAATCCCGTTTTCGTCTTATTTGCTATGCGAACAAGCATCAACATCACCGGAACCTCCGTCAATACTCCCACCGTTGTCGCAAGCGCCGCCGGCGATGTTGTTCCAAACAGTGCAATCGCCACCGCCACCGCCAATTCAAAGAAATTCGACGCCCCGATCATCCCTGCCGGCGCCGCAATGTCATGAGGTATTTTTAACAGCTTGCTCGCTCCATATGCAATGAAAAAGATCAAGAAAGTCTGCAAGATCAGCGGTACCGAAATCAATGCGATATGAATCGGGTTTGCGAGGATTACCTCCGCCTGTGAGCTGAAAATAATCACCAGTGTGAGCAGCAGGCCCGCTGTAGTGGCGTTGTCAAACTTATGAATAAAGGTTTTTTCAAAATATTCCTTCCCT
>OJVE01000493.1_pt1 | contig 13313 bp, 9 predicted proteins | sample 1600081 | NCBI WGS metagenome assembly OJVE01 (sample SAMN04436789, study PRJEB24849) | human gut metagenome | biome: human gut; feature: NICU; material: stool | host: Homo sapiens | place: USA: Saint Louis, MO | collected 2011-04-13 | reverse complement strand
GTAACGAACTGTTCACCGCGACCCGCGGTCAGGGCGCGCAGCTGAACGGCTACCGCCTGCGCGGCAGCAGCGCTCGCGACCTGGATGGCACGATCATCGCCACCGGCTTCCCGTTCAAAGCAAAACAGCACGCGACCTCTTACATGAACATCCTCGGCAACATGTTCACCGAATGCGCGGATTTCCGCCGCACCGGTTCCGCTGCCCTGGATCTGGCCTACGTTGCCGCTGGCCGGGTTGACGGCTACTTTGAAATCGCGCTGAAACCGTGGGATTTCGCGGCAGGCGAGCTGATCGCCCGTGAAGCAGGCGCTATCGTCTGCGACTTTACCGGCGGCCATAACTACCTGCTGACCGGCAACATCGTTGCAGGTAACCCGCGCGTCGTTAAAGCGATGCTGGCCAATATGCGCGAGCATCTCAGTGAAGCGCTGAAGCGTTAATATCTCACTGAATGAAAAGCAAAAAGGAAGCCGCGGCTTCCTTTTTTTATCGCATTAAAACGGCCGCAGGCCGCCGCCCGATGGCATCGCGCTACTCCACATCACGATGGCCGCCGCCAGTAAAATCACGCCGCCGGCCAGCGCCAGCGTTGCCCAACCGATCTGCTTCCACAGCGCCGGCGCCCGATTCGCGCTCAGCCTGACCGCCAGCTGGCGGAAACCATGAACCAGCAGCGCCAGCGCGCTAATCGTCAGCGAGGTTCCCGCCGCCATCGCCATCGCGGCCGCCATGCCCCAGCCAAATACGCCGATAACCTTGCTGAATAACAGCACCATAATGGCTCCGGAGCAGGGCCGCATCCCCATTGACAGCACGATAGCCAGCCGCGCCCGCCAGTCATCGCCGCTTTGCAGCTGTTCCGGCGCCGGCAGATGCTGGTGTCCGCAGCCGCAGCCGCAGCTGGCGTGATGAACGTGATGCGCGGTGAAGGCGGTGAATGTCGGCCGGCGCAGCAGCATCCGCAGCTTTTTCAGCGCCCGCCAGCACAGCAAAAGGCCCAGCGCGCCGACCAGCAGATAGCTTCCCTTTTCCAGCCAGAAGCTGCTCAGATGCAGCTGTCTTGCCGGCAGCCGCAGCAGCGTCAGTACCACCACCACTAAGACGATAGCCACCAGTCCCTGCAGCAACGAAGCGGCCAGCGTCAGGCCGATGCTCGATTTCAGCTTCGACGGATGGGTTGCCAGCCAGGTGGTTATGACCACCTTGCCGTGCCCCGGCCCCAGCGCATGCAGAACGCCGTAGACGAAGCTAAACCCCAGCAGCGACAGCCCGGCGGCGGCAGGATTCTCCGCAACCGCCTGCAGAAGCCGACTCAGTTCGACATTCAGCGCGCGCTGCCAGACCGCGCTTTGCAGCAGCACCTGCGGCCAGGCCCGCCATAGCCAGAAGCCAGCTCCGGCTGCCAGCAGCAGAAACAGCGCCAGCGGCCACAGCTGACGCCAGCGCGGCGAACGGCCGGTTTGAGCAAAAATCACTGACATTGCAGCGTCACCTTTTGCGCGAAGTAATTCCCCAGTTCCATATCCTCCGGCGGCGCATCCGCCTTATCCAGCGACTGCGCGTAGGACAACATTTTTTCGTTAGGCTTCGGCGTCATCACTTTTGCCGTGCAGCTTGTCTTCATCGCCGTCGGTAGTGTGAAGTCTGCGTCTTTGTCGTAATACATATCAACATAATAGGTCGGGTCGTAGGTGGAAAAGGTGAAGGTTTGCCCGGCCAGAGGCTGCGGCTTCGCCAGCGGCAGGGTAAAGGTGAGCACCGCCTGATGACCGCTGCGTTCAAGGCCATAACCAGCGGGCCGATTATCAAACTTCACCCGCTGGCCGTTGTGCCATAGCTCGCTGAAATAGTGCTGGCCCAGCACGTTCGCCATCACTTCCGCCGCCAGCTTTTTCCAGATTTCGCTACCGGGTTTAGCGTTGCCCGCATCATAGAGCAGATCGGCGGAGGTGATTTCATCCATCGTCCAGCGCATTTTAAAGCCGGTGAGCAGCCCATTTTCCGCCACGGCCTCCGTTTGCAAACTGATGAAACTGTGCGGATGCGCCGCCGCAGATAGCGATAAAAACATGAAAAACGCTACGCTAACGCATTGTTTCACTCTCTTCATCTGTTCCTCGCGTGAAAAATTCTGTGAACCCCGCCAGCAATCCTGATGTAAAGACCCGGAAATGCCCTGTTCACCCTCAATACATTAACTACTCTTAACGAAAACCCTAACTGGAACTAACCGGATGATGACAGTGATTGAACCACCATCTGTGCTTTCCAGTCCACAGCGCCGTAGCCAGGTGCTCCTGATGTTTTATCTGCCCGGGCAGTCCGTGACGCCCGAATGGCTGGGTAACCTCACCCAGGTTGATGAGGATACCGCCCGGCAGGACATTGCGGAGACGGGACGCGAGATTCAGCGTTATCACCGCTTGACCCTTGCTTCACAAGCGGACGGCAGCTATCGGATGGAAGGCGCCGCGCTCGATCAACGCTTATGCCTGCTGCACGGCCTGCGCCGCGGGCTGCGCCTGTGCCCGCATTTTGTCAGCCACCATTTTACCCCGGCGTTGAAAACGCAGCTTAAACAGCAGGGTATCGCACGCACGCTGTATGACGACACCAATCTTCAGGCATTGGTCAACCGCTGCTCGCGCGCCCTGAACCGGAAGTTTGACTGCCGCGACGTGCATTTTCTGCGTCTTTATTTACAGTATTGTTTGCTGCAGCACCACCTTGGACAGAGCCCCACTTTCACCCACGAGCAGCAGCGCTGGGCGCAAGCCGCCGCCGAGTTTTCCCTCGCCGAGGAGATTGTCCGCCACTGGCAGCGGCGGGTTGCGGCAACGCCCCATGCCGGAGAACAGCTGTTTCTGGCCCTGCTGTTTATGCTGTTGAAAACCCCCGATCCTATCCGCGATGGTCATCAGCACGATCGCCGTCTGCATCTGGCCATTTCCGGGCTGATTCACCGCTTTCAGAACCTGGCGGGCCGTCCGTTTAGCGATGAACAGGGGCTGAGCGATCAGCTCTATATTCACCTTTCGCAGGCGCTACACCGCAGCGTTTTCGCTATCGGTATCGATAACGCGCTGCCGGAGGAGATTGGCCGTCTTTATCCTCGCTTGATGCGCACAACGCAGGCTGCGCTGGCGGAGTTTGAAGCCAGCTGGCAGGTACGCTTTAGCCAGGAGGAAGTCAGTTTAATCGCGGTGATCTTCGGCGCCTGGCTGATGCAAAAAAGCGATCTGCAGGAGAAACAGGTGGTTCTGCTGACCGATGATAACCCGGACCTTGAGCAGTCGCTGGAGCAGCAGCTGCGCGAGTTAACCCTGCTGCCGCTCAATATAAAGTATTTGAGCGTGAGCACCTTTCAGAAAGAGGGCGCGCCGAAGGAAGTGACGCTGATCGTCACTCCCTATGCCACGGCGCTGCCGCTGTTTTCGCCGCCGCTGTTTCACGCCGAAGAGACGTTCAGCGATCATCAGCAGCAGCAGATTTGCAAAATGCTGGAGGCCTAAGCCACCGCTTTTGGCCGCACCACCAGCGCCGGTAAGGCCACCAGCGCCATCACCCAGAAAACGCCCTGGTGCAGATGCTGGTAGAGGAAACCGGCAAAGACCGTCATCACCGCAATGCTGCCGCCCATCGCGACGGCGGAGTAGACCGCCTGCAGGCGGATCACTTCGCTGCCCTGACGCGCTGCAATGTAGCGCATCGCCGCCAGATGGCACACCGTAAAGGTGCCGCAGTGGAGGATCTGCGCGACGATAAGCCAGGGTAGCGCCGTCGTCCAGCCCATCAACGTCCAGCGAATTAGCCCGCACACCGCGGACAGCAGCAGCAGATCGCGGGCGCTAAAGCGGCGGAAGACTTTTTTGCTCAGCGCGAAAATCACCACTTCCGCCACGACGCCAAGCGACCACAGGTAGCCCACGGCGGAGGCGGAATACCCCGCTTCCTGCCAGTAGATAGCGCTAAATCCGTAGTAGGCGGCGTGCGCGCCCTGCAGCAAACAGACGCAGGCGAGGAAGCGCCAGCTTTGCCGCACCAGCGTAAGCCAGGCCGCCAGGCCGGCCGCTTCCTGCTGGCGGGATTCGCCTTGCGGCTGCACCGACGGCTTCAGCAGCATGCCGAGCAGCATGGAGGCAATACCGACGCTGAGCATCACCAGTATCATCCGGTAGTCATACAGGCTGACCAGCTTCCCGGTCAGCGCCGAGCCAATGACGAAAGCTATCGACCCCCACAGGCGCACGCGCCCGTAGTCCATGGTGATCTGCTTTTGCCAGGTATTCGCCAGCGCGTCGGTCAGCGGCACCAGCGGCGAGAAAAAGAGGTTAAAGCCGACGATAATCACCATCAGCCAGGCAACCTGGTGGCCGATCCAAAATGCGAGCGCAAAGAGCAGCGTCAGCAGCGCCAGAATGCGCAGAGAAGAGATAAGACGGGACGGGTCGCTGACCCGCGGCGCAATCAGCAGGCTGCCAAGAAAGCGCGACACCAGCCCGGCGCCGAGCAGCATGCCGATGGTTTCCGGCGTCAGGCCAAGTCCGGAAAGCCAGACGCTCCAGAAAGGCAGGAAGATGCCGTAGCTAAAAAAATAGGTGAAGTAACTTAGCGCCAGCCAGCGCGTGGAGTGTAAGACCATGATTCCCTCCCGAATGGAGGCGACAGTCTGGCGATAAAGCGGGGCGGGCGCAAGATACCCTCGCCCCAGATATGGCGCTATTCGCGCCCCTGTACGTCTATTTTCAGCGAAAAACTCAGCGTATCTCCGGCGCCTAAAACCCGCAGCCCCGGCTGTCCGTCCATGTTATGGGCGTTTACCGGATGACTTTGCGGCTCGAGGCAAAGGAACGGCTCGCCCTGCATTCTGAAAAGCATCAACCACGGAGTTTGCGAAAGAATTGTGATATCCATCACATCACTACTCACCCTCGCCCGCCCGCTCCAGCCGGAATAGCCCACGTTCAGCCAGCGATCCTCACCGTACTGCGCGTGGCTGAAATCGGCGTCGCCGGGCAACTGGCCTTGCCAGCCGAGAGGAAGATGCTGCTCCCCTTCCGGCCAGTAGCCGGCGGCTGCAAACTGCACCGTACTGCGCTTATCAAAAGGAAAAAACGGATGAAAACCGCAGCCATAGGGGATGGGCGTGCTATCGCAGTGGGTAAGCGTCAGCGCAGCCACCAGCTGGTTACGCAGCAGCTGGTAGCGGATCTGCGCCAGGTAATCGAAACCGCAGGCATGCTGCCGATGCAGCTGTAACACGCAATAGTCGCCGCCGCGCGCAATCATATCCCAGCGCTGCAGCCAACCGTCGCCGTGGAGAAAAAAATGCGCGTCGGCGTGGTGGCGAGGCAGAACTATCTCACGTCCCTGAAAAATAAAGCGGTTCCCGGCGACGCGATTGGCCAGCGGCAGCATCGGAAACATGCCGCCGGCGGGGTTTTCATACAGCACCGGCGCCTGATAATGCCGCGAGTATAAACTTTACACTTTGCCGCCCAGAGAAGCGACGCGCATCCGCAGATGCGCGTTTTCCAGAATCCACTCTTCCGCCATTAGCGCGTCTGCTCCTGCTTCATCGCCTGAGCGCCCGCATGACGTTGCGCCAGCTGCTCTTCCAGGGCTTCGAGAGTGACCCCCTTCGTTTCCGGCACGTTGCGCAGAATATAGAGGTAGCCGGCAGCGCAAATGACGCCATACAGCAGGAAACTGCCCGCCGCGCCCAGTCCGGCATTAAGCAGCGGGAAAGTGTAGGTTAACAAGAAACAGGCAATCCACAGCGCCAGGGTGCCTAAGGACATCGCGAGTCCGCGAACGCGGTTAGGGAAGATTTCCGCCAGCAGTACCCAGGTAACCGGCGCCAGGGTCAAGGCGTAAATAGCAATCGCCGCCAGCACCAGCAGCAGAACGGGCCAGCCCATGATGCCCATGCCATAGGCGGCGGCAATCAGAACATAGATCAGCGTCAACCCTGAGGCACCGAGCAGCATTAATTTACGGCGGCCGATTTTATCCACCAGCGGCAGCGCGGCGAGGGTAAACACCAGGTTGACGATTCCCGTTGCGACGATCGATTTCAGCGTGCTGTTAATATCGAATCCCGCCGAGGCAAAAATCTCCTGCGCGTAGTTAAAGATGACGTTAATTCCGCACCACTGCTGGAAGACGGCGAGGACCATACCAATGATAACGATCGGTTTAACCTGCGGAGCCAGCAGCGCGCCGTAGGATATTTTATGGTTATCTTTTTCCAGCGTGTGCGCGATGTCGCGTAATATCCTGTCGGCATAGTCGGCGGAGCCAATGCGCTCCAGCGCGGCCCGGGCGCGATCCGGCTTACCGGCCTTCATGAGCCAGCGCGGCGACTCAGGAACAAAAAACATCAGCACCAAAAACGCCAGCGCAGGCACCAGTTCCGCGCCGAACATCCAGCGCCAGCCCATCTGCCCGTTCCAGGTCTCCACAATCATCTGCTGCGTCGCCCCCGTCGCTACGGGTTCCGCAATCATCAGGTTGATAAGCTGAGCGGCCAGCACGCCAATCACGATAGTGAGCTGGTTTATCGCAACAAAGCGCCCTCTTTTTTCTGCCGGGCTGACTTCCGCGATGTAAAGCGGGCTGAGCGCGGATGCCAGACCAATGCCCACGCCGCCCACAATGCGGTAAACCACAAACATGTCGAAACTGCTGGCAACCGCCGTCCCCCACGCCGAGGCGCTGAACAGCACGGCGGACAGTATTAAGGGCAGCTTGCGCCCCAGTTTATCGGCGCACCATCCCGAGATTAATGCGCCGAAAACGCAGCCCACCAGCGCTGAGCTCATTGCCCAGCCGGACTGCGCCGGGTCGGTAATGGAAAACCAGGCTTCATAAAACGGCTTTGCGCCGCCAATCACCACCCAGTCATAGCCAAAGAGTAAACCACCGCAGGCGGCGACCAGACAGATAGTCCAGACGTAGCCCATTTTCAGATGTGTCTGCGCGTTATTCATAATGATTCCTCTATAAGGGAAACGCAGGGAACAGTAGGGTTCAGGCGGGCCAGGCCCGCCCGTTTCAGGTTCAGGAAAACATGCCGCTTTGCAGGGCATGACGAATCAGATGCGCCTTATCATGAGCCGGGTTCAGCTGCAGCAGCCGCTGCATCGCCTGCTGGCTGGCGGATAAGTTGCCCAGCCCCAGATGGCCCAGCGCTTCAATAAACAAACAGTGCTGCTGATGCTGCTGCTGCGCTGAAACATCGAGCACCACCAGATCCGGGAGAGAGACGGCAAAAAAGTCGGCTTGCGGAACGTCATCCCGATGCTGCCTGGCCCAGGCGATAAAATTCTGGAAGTGCTGCTCGGCCTGCGCCGGATTACCGCTCTTACGCAGCGCGATGCCCTGCCAGAAAAGGTAATCGGCGGGCTGATCGTTGTAGTAACGCCCGGCGTCCAGCGTTGAGCCCCCTTGCAGGGCAAGCTGGTAATATTCCGCTGCCCGGTGCGCATCCCCAGTCTGTTCCGCGCAATAGCCCAGCAAATACCAGATATCGTTGTCCGTCTGCCCGGGCAGCCGCCCCTCTCCCAGATTATCGGGATAGCGTAACGCTTCATTCAGGCAGCGAGCGGCCTGCGTGAACGCCTTACGTTCGATCAACTGTAAAGCGCGATGGAGCTGATTGAGCAAATACTGGCCGGTAACTTTCCCCTCCCCGCCTTCCCAGGGATGAAATACGCGCGTACCGAGAATAGTGGCGGCATCGGCGTAATGGCCGGCTGCGTTCCACAGGCTTAACAGCTCAGCGGTCAGGTCATCCCGTTTCAGCACCACCGCTTTGCGCACCGCCAGCGTTTCCAGTCGTTCGTTTACCGGCGTACCCAGTGATTTTTTCAGGAAATCAAGCTCAAAGAGGAAGCGCGCGTTTTCGGGTTCAAGCTCTACGGCCCGCTGCAGATAAGCCAGCGCCTGCGCGGCATCCTGTTGTTTGTTCCAGGCGTAGACCCCCAGCAGACGATGCGCGGGCGCATAGTCGGGAGATTTTTCCAGCGTCTCGCGCCAGCAGCTTACCGCCTCTTCATAGCGACGTTTGCTGTACCAGAAGCAACCGAGCAGATAGCGGGCAAAAGCGCTATCGCTCAGGGTTTGCAGCATCTGGACTTCATCGAGCGTATTGGGGAAACGCACTTTTCGCGCATGGCAGCGCTCGGCTTCGGCAATTAACCGTTGCCGTTTATTCGCATCATCGCTTAACGAGGCGCGCCACAGCATCGGCAGCGCCTCCTGGCAATCCAGAACCTCAAGCACCTCCTTCGCCGCCTGCTTCTGACCGATGGAGAGCAGCCAGCCCGCCAGCAGGCTGCCGTTGATCCCTCTGCGCCCCGTTACGCGCAGCAGGCTCGCGCGCGACTCATCGCCCGGCGCAATCATCCAGCGCGCGCAGTGCAGCGGATAGCTCAACGGGTATTGTTCGAGGCAGACGACAATATACGCCTGTGCCTCTTTCGTCCGCCCGCTGTTCGCTAACGCCAGCGCTTTCAGCCCCATAGCCAGATGGTTGCTGGCGTTAAACTGCAGGCTGGTGTTGACCTTTTCCAGCGCGTCGGCGGTATCGCCACGCTTCATCGCCAGCCTTGCCAGCGCCCACCAGGCGGCATCGCGGCAGTTACCGCTCCAGGACGCTTTGTAATAGCAATCCCATGCTCCAGCTTCATCGCCCTGCCTTTCCAGCGCGCTGCCAAGCAGCATGCTGGCTTCGCCATCGCGCGGATTTTTATTCAGACGATGGGCGCGAAGTAGCGCGGCCCGGGCACATTGCTCCGCCAGCCCCCAGTCGGCGCAATTAAACGCCAGCGTCCCGAAGGCAACATTATTGCGGTAATCCTGCGGATCGAGGGCTATCGCCCGGCGATAGTAATCCGCGGCATAGCGGCTTGCATGATTGTATTGTTCAAGATGCTGGCCGATAAAATAGAGCTCATCGCCGTTGTGAATCTCTTCCGGCATCGCCGGCGCGCAGGCAGGTTCGGGCAGGGGCGTCTGCTGAGTAATATGTTCCTGATAATCCAGCAGCGGCTGGTTGTCCGCGGTTTTCACCTTAAGGGTTAAGCGCCGGGCGTCATTTTCCGGCAGCGTATGCTGCCAGCTCTCGCCGGGCTTCAGCGTAAGCTGAGTTTCATACAGCGGCTGCTTTTCCGCGCTGAGTTCAACAACAATATTTTCCAGCGGCGCAATGGCGTAAACGCCGAGCTGCAGCTGCTCCGTCTCACGAACCAGCTTCAGCGCCAGCTGCGTATTGGCATTTTGCACCATCCCCAGCTCGCTATAGGGAAGGAAGTTTTGCACAAACACCTTCTCTTCATAAGGCGCAAGCCAGGTAAAGTCAGGCTGGTTATCGGTGTAGACGCCGGTCATCAGCTCGATATAGGGGCCATTTTCGTCGGTCAGATTGCGGTCCCACGCCTGGCCAAAGTCGCCATAGCCCCAGCTCCACTGTTTTTTGCCCGGCGAGACGTGATGGTCGGCAACATGCAGCAGCCCACCCCGCTCGTCGTGGTGATAAGCGCCGACAAAGTCGTAGTCCGATTTCTCCGCCATATACGAGGTGGGTACCGGAACGTTTTTATACCGGGAGATATCGACGCCCGCAGAATAGTCCACTTTGTAGTAGGTGCCGGTGGCGATGGGAAAAGCGGAAACATCGCGCTTGCCGTGATCGAATACGGCGGTGACGTCGGGTGGAAACACGCTCTGGTGAGCATCGCCGCCTTTGACCGCCGGGTTGGCCCACCACAGGAAATGACGCGGCGTTGCGTTACCATTAAAAACCTTACCGGTGATTTCAATCAGCGCGCGGTCAGGATAGAGAGTAAACCCGGTCATGACCTGTAAACCGCGCATGGGTTCCGCTTCCCCCATCCATACGGTCTGCACGCCGTTTTCCCCGCGCTGGATCGAAAAATCGACCGGCATAAAGGTCGTCGGGCGGTGATGCTGCGGCCAATTGAACTCGATACCGCCGGAGATCCAGGGCCCCAGTAGCCCTACCAGGGCGGGCTTAACGACTTCATTGTAATAGACGAAATCACGCTGTTTGACTTTGTCATACGCCCGGTGAATACGTCCGCCAAGCTCAGGCAGCAGCATGATACGAATGAAATCATTCTCCATCCATACTGCCTGATAATCGCGCATTTCACGCTCGCCGGTCAGGGTATCTATCACGCCATAGGGATAGACGTTGCCGGAGGAACCCTGATAAACGCGCTTTTCCAGAAACATGGGGTTCGGATCCTCCGCACCCGTCGTCCACGTAGGTAATGTAATTGTTTCCTGCCATACCTTAACCGAACCGTACATGACGCCCCCACTAAACGAAATAAAGTAAAACTTGCTATGAGAGGAGTTTATATCGCCATTTAGCTGCTAAAATGCGCAACACTCACGCAATATAGTTAAGGGGGTTAAGTGTATGCAGCGCACCGGTTTGAATAACGCCCGGGTCAGGCAGGCCAACAAATCAATTTTTCTCTCCCATCTCTGGCGGGAGAAACAGCTCAGTAAATCCCAGCTTTCCCAGCTCACCGGGCTCTCTATTCCGGCTGTGAGCAACATTCTTGCCGAACTGCTTAGCGAGGGATTGATCGGCCATTCCACGGAAAAAATGAGCAAGCGCGGCGTGAACAGCGGAAGCTACCAGATCCCCGAACACGGTGCCTGGACGCTATGCATGAACATCACGCCGACCAGCATTGAGTATCAGCTTGCCGATGCCCGACTGCTGGCGGTTGACGGCCACCAGCATTTGCCCATCGATGCCCCCACGCCGCAGGCCCTTCTGGAGGCCATCGTGGAATGCTGGCGACGTATACACCGCCGCTACCCGCAGCACAGCATCAATCTCGCGCTTGGCGTTCATGGGCAGGTTGATCCGGTAACAGGGGTGTCACAAACCATGCCCCAGGCGCGCTGGAAAACGCCGATTGAAATAAAGTATCTGCTGGAGGAACAGCTCGGCGTGCAGGTGCGGGTGGATAATGACTGCGTGATGCTGGCGCTGGCGGAGAAGTGGCAGCATCAGGGTATACAGCCGGATTTTTGCGTGATTAACGTCGATTACGGTATCGGCTCGTCATTTGTGATTAACGATCAGATTTATCGAGGAAGCCTCTACGGCAGCGGGCAGATAGGACACACGATTGTGAATCCTGACGGCAAGGCCTGCGACTGCGGGAGATACGGTTGCCTCGAAACCGTAGCGTCCCTCAGCGCGTTGAAAAAGCAGGCGCGGATGTGGCTCAAAACGCAGCCGGAAGCGCAGCGCTCTCCCGAGCAATTAACCACGGCATCGCTCATTGAAGCCTGGGAACAGGGAGACGTGCATATTCGCGCATGGGTTGATAGCGCGGCCAACGCCATTGGCTTAAGCCTTTATAATTTCTTAAATATTTTGAATATTAATCAAATCTGGCTATACGGACGCAGCTGCGCCTTTGGCGAACAATGGCTGGAAAGTATCGTTAAACAAACCGGCTTTAATCCCTTTGACCACGGCGATACGCCGCGAGCGCACGCCACTCAAATCGGCTTTGGCAAACTGACCCGCGCCCAGCAGCTGATGGGGATCGGTTATCTGTACGTGGAGGAACAGCTGCAAACGCTGCGTTAATCGTCAGCGGACGTGGCGGAGCGCAAATTTGTGTATTACGTTTAAATCACACGTCTCTCATAACGAGCTGATTATGAACACTCTACGCTACTTTGACTTTGGCTCCTCCCGCTCTCTGCTGCTGCTGATTGCGCGTATCGCGGTGGTGGTGCTGTTTATCCTTTTCGGCTATCCCAAGCTGCTCGGCTTTAGCGGCACGGTGCAGTACATGGCCTCCTCCGGCGCGCCGATGCCAACGCTTGCGGCCATCATTGCCATTATTATGGAAGTGCCGGCGGCCATTTTAATTGTGCTGGGCTTTTTCACCCGCCCGCTGGCGGTGATCTTTATTTTTTATACCCTCGGTACAGCGGTGATTGGCCATCACTACTGGGATATGACCGGCGATGCGGTTCTGCCGAACATGATTAACTTCTGGAAAAACATCAGTATTGCCGGTGCCTTCCTGCTGCTGGCGATAACCGGTCCCGGGGCGATTTCGCTCGACCGCCGCTAATCAACAGACGCAAAAAAGGCCGCATCAGCGGCCTTTTTGATGTCAACGCTAACGCTTACGCATAAACCGGGAAGCGTGCGCAGATATCCAGCACTTTACCCTTCACGCGCTCAATGACCGCTTCGTCATTGATGTTGTCCAGCACGTCGCACATCCAGCCGGCCAGCTCTTTCACTTCCGCTTCTTTAAAGCCGCGACGGGTGACCGCCGGAGAACCGATACGGATGCCGGAGGTCACAAACGGGCTCTTCGGATCGTTCGGCACGCTGTTTTTGTTGACGGTGATGTTGGCACGGCCCAGCGCAGCGTCCGCTTCTTTACCGGTCAGGTTTTTATCGACCAGATCCAGCAGGAACAGGTGGTTTTCAGTGCCGCCGGAAACCACTTTGTAGCCGCGGTTCAGGAACACTTCTACCATTGCCTTCGCGTTTTTCGCTACCTGCTGCTGGTAAACTTTGAACTCCGGCTCCATCGCTTCTTTCAGCGCAACGGCTTTCGCCGCGATAACGTGCATCAGCGGGCCGCCCTGGGCGCTCGGGAATACGGCAGAGTTCAGTTTTTTGTACAGCTCTTCGCTGCCGCCTTTCGCCAGGATCAGGCCGCCGCGCGGACCGGCCAGGGTTTTGTGGGTAGTGGTGGTCACGACGTGAGCATGCGGAACCGGGTTCGGGTAAACGCCAGCGGCGATCAGACCGGCAACGTGGGCCATGTCGACGAACAGGTATGCGCCGATGCTGTCAGCGATTTCGCGCATTTTTGCCCAGTCAACCACGCCGGAATAAGCGGAGAAACCACCGATAATCATCTTCGGTTTATGTTCCTGAGCCTGCTTAGCCATGTCTTCATAGTCAATTTTACCGGACTCATCGATGCCGTAAGGAATGATGTTGTACAGTTTGCCGGAGAAGTTAACCGGGGAGCCGTGAGTCAGGTGACCACCCTGTGCCAGGTTCATACCCAGAACGGTATCGCCCGGCTGCAGCAGAGCGGTATAGACCGCGAAGTTCGCCTGGGAGCCGGAGTGCGGCTGCACGTTAGCGTAGTCAGCGCCGAACAGCTCTTTGGCGCGATCGATAGCCAGCTGCTCTACGATATCGACGTATTCACAGCCGCCGTAGTAGCGCTTGCCCGGATATCCTTCAGCGTATTTGTTGGTCAGCTGAGAGC
>OJVE01000486.1_pt1 | contig 13416 bp, 10 predicted proteins | sample 1600081 | NCBI WGS metagenome assembly OJVE01 (sample SAMN04436789, study PRJEB24849) | human gut metagenome | biome: human gut; feature: NICU; material: stool | host: Homo sapiens | place: USA: Saint Louis, MO | collected 2011-04-13 | reverse complement strand
ATATCTAAATATTGTTGTTTAGATTCATTAGACATAACACCTAAACACAATTCATTGTATATAATACCATTCACAAGTTCAACTTGATCTTCGTTAGGGATAACAACATGAATCCCCCGATTTTTCAAGATACATTTATAAAAATCTTGTTGCATCGTGTACTTGGTACCGAGTAGACCTACCTTTGTAATACCTGATTTTTCTAACTCTACTGCAGTCATTTCCGCAATATGAAGAAGAGGTATGTGAATATGTCTTTCTATTTCATCCGCTACTTTATGCATTGTATTCGTGCATATAACAATATAATCAGCACCAGCCTTTTCAAGAGATTGAGCCGCATCGGATAAAATTTCAGCGCTTCTATCCCAATCGCCATTTGCCTGGCACTTTTCTATTTCTTCAAAATCAACGCTATATAAAATACATTTTGCCGAATGTAAGCCGCCCAAAACTTGCTTAATAGTTTCATTCAAAACTTGGTAATACGTAATTGTACTTTCCCAGCTCATTCCCCCAATTAAGCCTATTGTTTTCATAATGTCACCCTCTAAGCTTAGAATAACCCAAAACAAAAAAGTTATTTATTATGATTATTCAATTTAAAATATCACTCATCTCTAAACCTCCTATATCTGTTCCTGCAGCGACTTTACGTAGGACGGAGCAAAGGGACATATATAGGAGGGTATACCTTTAATATAAAAGTTGTAGAATGGAACCAAACGGAATGGTATCAAACTACTCATCAAGAGTTATTCAGCTAACCCTTGTTCTCTACCGATAATATCAGCGATTTCTTCACATAATGATTGTAATGTTTCTTGGTCTGGACCTTCTGCCATAACGCGAATGAGTGGTTCTGTACCAGAGGCACGTACAAGTACGCGACCTTCGTCACCGAGCTCTCCTTCAGCTGTTACGATAGCAGCTTTGATAAGATCATTGTCTTCCCAGCCAGTTTTTGTAGCGACCCGAACATTTACAAGAACTTGTGGGTATTTTGTCATAATGCCGGCCAACTCAGAAAGAGGTTGCTTTTTCTCCTTCATAAGAGCCGCCACTTGAACAGCTGTTAACATGCCGTCACCAGTGGTATTGTGATCTAAAAAGATTACGTGACCAGATTGTTCACCACCAACGGAAAGATTATGTTCACGCATGTATTCCAATACATATCGATCACCAACAGCAGTGGAAACTGTTTTCATACCAAGTTCTTCTGCTGCTTTATGGAATCCAATATTACTCATAACGGTACCAACTATGGTATCCCCTTTAAGTTTGCCTTCTTCTTTCAACTTAAGGGCGCATAGCAACATGATTTGATCACCATCGAGGACTTGACCTTTTTCATCAACCAATAAACAGCGGTCAGCATCGCCATCATTAGCAATACCAAGGTCTGCATTATGTTGTTGTACGGCTACTTGTAAGCCTTCAATATGTGTGGAACCACAATGATGATTGATATTCAAACCATCTGGATTCACATTAATATTAATGACTTTAGCACCTAGTCCAGACAAAATTTCCGGACCTACACTGGAAGCTGCACCATTGGCACCATCATAAACGATAGTCAACCCTTCAAGGGACGTATCGATTGTGTGACGTACAAAATGAGCATATAAATGAGCCAAGTTACTATTGAACTCAATTTTACCAATACCATCACCTGTAGGACGTGCCAATTCATTATCTGCACTTTGACGAACATATTTTTCCAATTCATCTTCCACTTCATCAGGTAATTTATAGCCATTACCATCAAAGAATTTAATGCCATTATCTGGATATGGGTTGTGGGATGCAGAAATAACAGCACCCGCATCAAAACCTTGTTGCCGTACAAGATACGCTACTGCAGGTGTTGGGATAACACCTGCAATTACTACATTGCCACCAACAGAGCAAATGCCCGCCGCTAATGCACTTTCAAGCATAGAACCAGAAATTCGCGTATCGCGACCAATCAAGAACGTAGGGTGATCCTTTTTCTTACCAAAATGCGTTCCTGCCGCACGACCTAAATGATAGGCTAATTCCGGCGTTAAAAACTCATTAACAACACCACGTACACCATCTGTACCAAATAAACGAGCCATAATTATCCTCCTCTAAGGATTTGTGAAAGTTTCACAAGTCTATATATCTACCGTGTGTATCTTTTCAATAATTACTGTTGTGTATTATATCATAATATAGAAAGCATACCTACTATAAAGTCACATCTATATTACATAAATAGTATGAATCTATACTGTAATTCAATCCATCAGTATAATTTCCCACTAATTAGGTTTTGCGTATTTTGCCATACATAAAATGGCCGTTTCCGCACCATCAAGGGCAGCACTCATAATTCCCCCTGCATAGCCAGCCCCCTCACCCATAGGATAGAAACCTCCTACAGTAGGAGAAATGCGCTCTTCATTGCGTCCCATACGGAGCGGCGCAGAGGTACGCGTTTCAACGCCTGTCATACACACCGCAGGATCATCAAACCCTCGGATGCGACGCCCCCAGTATGGCAAGGCCCGCTCTAATACGGATGTGACGAATGATGGCAAGCAATCATGTAAATCGCAATTTACAATACCTGGCTCGTAACTATATATACTATTTTGTACGCTAGGTGCCTGTGAAAGTCCTAAAAACTGCCCTACAGTTTGTGCTGGCGCATAGAAGTTAGAACCGCCCAACTCATAGGCTTTGCGTTCCCATTCTCGTTGAAATGAAACGCCATCTAATGGATGAGTACCAAAGTCATCTGGACCTACGTTGACTACGATAGCACTATTAGCAACACCGCTATCCCGAGCGTATAAACTCATGCCATTTACAACAACTCCACCCTCTTCAGAGGCAGATGCTACTACTTGACCTCCTGGGCACATACAGAAGCTATATGCAGTACGGCCTGATTCTTTATCGTGGTATACGAGAGAATATTCTGCTGCACCGAGGCCCAAACTAGATGGTTCTACACCATATTGGGACTCATCAATTACAGCCTGATCATGCTCAATACGAACACCAATAGCAAATGGTTTTGCCGTCATTTCCACATTGCGTTTATAAAGCATTTCATATGTGTCACGTGCACTATGGCCTACACCAGACAAAACAACAGTCGTATCAATACGCTCACTACCATTAACTTCAACGCCTACGATACGGTCATTTTCAATAAATAAATCTGTTACCTTAGAACCAAAGCGGACTTCACCGCCCCATTCGATGATGCGCTCACGCATGGCTTTTACCATGGTACGCAATTTATCAGTACCTACGTGAGGTTTATGTTTATATAAGATTTCTTCAGGCGCACCAAACTCTACAAAGTATTTAGATATTTCATGTAAACGCGGATGGGTAATGCGAGTTGTCAACTTACCATCGGAAAAAGTTCCTGCGCCGCCTTCCCCAAATTGTACGTTGGACTCAGGCTTAAATATGCCCTTTTTCCAAAATGTCTCTACATCATGACTACGTGTATCTACATCTTGACCGCGTTCAAGCACGATTGGGCGATAGCCTTCACGAGCTAAGTAAAAGGCTGCAAGCATCCCCGCAGGGCCAAAGCCCATAACTACAGGACGATGAGCTAATGGTACGGACCCAAAAACAATAGGTTCTGGATCTTCTGCAGCAAATACAGATATATCCTTTTCTTTACCAAGCTTTTTCATGACTTGAGCTTCATTATGAACCTCAATGAATAGGGTATATACAAAAACAATGTTTGGCTTCTTACGGGCATCTACGGCACGTCGAACAACATGAATCGTTTCGATAGCGCCACGTAACGGGGGATATTTCTTTTCTACAATACTTTTGATATCCGACTTAACCGTAACAGCCACGCGGAGATTTATTATTCTAATCATAGCTTTCCTATTAAAGCCTCCCTTTTAGGTGAGCCTACTTCTTTAATCTTTGACCAAAATTCTTTACCACTTGATCTGTAAGAAAATAGTCATATATCTTTATTATACAACACTACTATAAAAGCTAATATATAAATCATAAAAAGGCCCTAATAGAGAAATATTCACTCTATTAGGGTCTTCGTCGCAAGATTTCAAAGCCTCACAAAAAACTTATCATCCATTAAGTACTTTCTTTTGTATTTCTACTTTCACCCGTACCGTTGTGGTATTGCTATTAACTCCATTCGGTAATACTAAATTATAATTACCCTGTACAGTTTCAGTAGCACCCGACACATCGATAGGTTCTGTTTGTATTTCTGTAACGGAATCAATCATTTCTTCACGACCTGTAACTGTTAATTGCGTTGGTGTAGCAGACGTGGATTTAACTTCATAACCTTCTGCTACTGTACCAACAGTCGGAACAGTAATAGGAACCGCCTTTTCTTTACGTAATAAGTTGAGTTCGTATTGTGCTTGGCCTTGGTTTGGATTAATATGTACATCCAGTACATTACCTGCCGTATCCCAAGCTTCTAAAGTACTAACAGCGCTAAAGTTCTTCGTTTGACCAGCCACATTGACTTTCATCACAACCTTGCTCACTGCATTAACTTGTTGCTTACGACCAGAAACAGTTACCTCTTTCGGCACAATCGTTACCGATTTCAAAGCAATATCATCAGAGAACTTGCCGATTGGAACTATTTCAACAGGAATCGTTTTCTCTGCATATTCATCAACATTGATAGTGATGGTATCTGGTTTAACCTCCACAAGATTCATCCCTGCCGGAGGCGTAAAATTAATAGTTACATTATTTTGACCTGGTTTTACACCAGATGCATCAATATAAGCCCGTAAATTATCTGATTTCATAGACATAATGGTATCACGTGGACCAGCCAGAACAACACGGACCACATCTGGTGCATCTTCTATGATATAGCCAGAATTAAGATTTTGAACCTGTACAGGTATTGTATAGGTTACTTCCATCACAGGGTTCTGATCGCGCATGATAAAGAACCACATAACGATAGCTGCTAACAAGGATAATAATTTAGCAGGCCAATTGCGTTTCAAATGAATCATCATTTATTTGCCCTCCATTTCCACATACTAGTAATGGTTTGACGAGGGCGTTCCATAAAGGTGCGCAATGCCTCTTTAATTTGATCCTCTGGTAAATGGCGATAAATATGACCCCCATATGTATAAGAGATGGTCCCTGTTTCCTCACTGACAACGACTACCACAGCGTCTGTTTGCTCAGATAAGCCAATAGCTGCACGGTGACGTGTACCTAGTTCGGTACTCAATGTGCGGTCCTCAGTCAACGGCAACAAGCAGCCCGCTGCACGGATTCGCCCATCACGAATAATCAAGGCCCCATCATGAAGCGGTGTACTAGGAACAAAGATATTTTTAATCAACTCGCGACTCAATACAGCATCGATAAGAATACCAGTATCTACAAAGTCATTGAGACCTACTTCACGTTCAAAAACGATAAGTGCCCCCGTATGTTCGCGAGACATAACGCGAGCCGCAGCCATCACTTCATTAATGGCCATATCCATTTCTTCTTCGTTTACATTTTGTGCCTTGCTGAAAATTCGGCCACGCCCCAATTGTTCTAGAGCACGACGCAATTCAGGTTGGAATACAACGGGTAACGCAAAGAGAAGAACGGTCATACTTTGTTGCAAAATCCAGTTGATAACGTATAGATTTAACAGATGACTCAATAAATTAAAAATTGCCAATATAACGAGACCTTTTAAAAGAGAAACGGCCCGTGTATCTTTAAGCAATTTATATAAATAGTAAATACCAATAGCAACGATTATGATATCAACAATATCAAGAAGCCTAAAGGTATGTATAAGTGCGTCAATATGCATAAAAATAGCTCCTTATACAAAATAATAAGGTACAATCAATTCTTTGACTGTACCTTATATTTTAACTCATTTTGAGAGTACTGTAAATTTATAAATAAACGCTGAATGAGATTTTTATTAGATGTTTTGTGTTTCAATCCAAACATCCATTTGGCCCCCACAAACCATGCCTTCTTTAACAGCTACGTCATCATCGAGATGAACATCGATACGACGGTGAGCTTCTTTTTTATTCAAAGAGTCCACCGCACTTAAGCGGATTTCATTTTCCGCACGTCCACCGCCGATAGTACCAAAAATAGATCCATCAGGAAATACAACCATAGATGTACCAGCTTTACGAGGTGTGGATCCACAGGTATATAAAATAGTGGCTACTGCTAAGGTTTCGTTTTTACGTTCACTAAGATATTCAATAAACTCACGATTCATGGATCACTCTACCTTTCCGCAATGAGCCGCCTTTTTTACCACGTACCACTGCCAAATATTCACTAACGATAGATAATGCAATCTCCTCAGGTGTTTGTGCACCAAGGTCTAGTCCAATTGGAGCATAAATCATATCTAACTCATCTTGTGTCCAACCTTGCTCACGCAACACTTCAAAGGCGTGATGGATGCGTTTTTGGCTGCCCATAACGCCCATATAGGTAGGCAAGTACCCTCGTAATTGTTCTAGACATATATTATCGTACTCATGAGCACGCGTCACAATGATAAAGCCATTATATTCATCAAGAGGTAAATCATTCTTGAAATTTTCTAAAGGTAAACACTTACGTGTAACACGTTCATCAAAGAATTCAGGAACCACATATTCTGGACGGTCATCTACGACTGTAACACGACAGCCAATAAACAATAGCAAATCAGTAATAGCTCGGCTAACATGACCTGCACCTAATACGAGAACTGACGGATCATTTTCTACAGGTTGTACGAAACACTCCATTTCGCCTACCATGCATAGAGAATTCAGCTTTGCTTTATCTACAGTAAATCCTTCAATAGGAGTTCCGTATAGAACCCTTCCATCTTCAGCATAAATAGTCTTATCCCCTTGACGAGGACCGGATAGAACGGTAACCATTACGGTAGCTTCAGTAACCTGTAGACGATCTTTCATGACATCATAAATTGTTTCCATCTAGATTCCTTTCATAATCCCAAGCGGTAACAGCCTCTAATACACCTCCACCGACAGCAAGGGATTTATCTGAAATACTATAGCAATGAGACTCTTCACAACGAGCATCCACATCAGCCAACTTAAAATGATCTGATACGATGAGCCCACTTTTTAAAATGCCTCGTAGAATACCTGTAATTTTTGCTCTTACTGGTTCTTCATCAACATAACCAATTACTTCATTAGCTTGTACAGAATCCCCAATATGACGCTTCGCTGTAAATAGGCCGGCCTTTGGAGAATGGATAACGCGCTCATGAGTGTAGCCACCTACATTTCCAGGGATCCCTGTATTAGGTTGAGCCGGTCCATCATAGATACAGCGACCTAATGAATGCCCACGCATCGTTTCAATGACCACATCTACATCTTCTCCAGCAGTAAATCCAGGGCCCACACCGATAACGAGATCTGCGTCATCTCGTTTTGTACCAAGATTCTTTTTACTCAAAATAGCATCAACTACAATCTCTGGTTTTAAAGTGTCCAATAATTCCTCATATGAGCTAGTGACAACGGGGATGATTTCCTGTGCCAATGTATCCTTCACTTCACTAAGAGACACATGACGAGCAACAAAACGTTCCAAAATCATTTCTCCACGATGAACCGCATTACCGTAACATACTTCGCGGCGAATCATGGTAGGAATCGCTATTTCACTAATTACAACGGGATAGCCCGCCCGTCTCAATCTATATACAGCGCCGGAAGCGATGTCTCCGCCTCCACGCATGAGTACCAATGGTTTCATAATGCCTCACTTTCACGATGTTTCAAACGCTCAAAATCATCGGGTGTATCGATATCGTCGCCAATATCATCACTAATCCATAATTTCACGACATGGGCTTTACCATCACCATGAATAATGGTCTTACCCCCTTGATCCCCTTGAATCTGTTGTAAATAATCAAACCAATGAGAACCAAAGAGAACGGGATTTCCCGAGTGATAATTTGCCCCATAATGTGGAACGACGATAGTTTTCGGATGAAAGTTTTCATTAAACGCACGAATGACCTCGTGTACAACAGCACTCGTCAGAAGTGGTTGATCTCCTACTGAACAGAGAATACCGTCTAGCGGTATGGATGACGTATTCATCAAATGACGTACTCCCATCGCTATGGATACTCCTTGCCCCAGTTCAGGATGGTCATTTCGAATGGCTTCAAAACCATAGCTTGTGACAATAGGTTCTAGTTTCTCATGATCATCACCAGTAACTGCCACAAAAGGTAGCTTACAGGACATAGTAGAAGCTACCTGTCCACCCCATCCACATTGAAGAGCCCCACAGACCGCATCTAGAACAGTCTTACCACGCCAGGGTAAGAGTTGCTTATTACATCCCATGCGCTTGGATTGCCCTCCCACAAGGAGGACAATGCCAATATGCAAAGGACGACGGTCTATGGGGTCTCTCATGGGACTAAAAGCGGTATCACAATTTGCTTTCACATTAGTCATGAGTACCTACCGACATTGAATAATGCGACGGATTTCACAACTTGCTTTGTATCCATCAGCCAAAATGATAGCCGAAATATCGCTATCAACAATATGATCAATAAAATCATCGATAATGCGATGTTGTACTGTTTCATAACCAGTACAGAATAGTATTTTCTTACCTTTACTGTATTGGAATAGACCTTGCCTATGCAAAACAAGATCAGCCAACATACGCGGAGTTACAATAGCCCCCATATCGCGCTTTACGATATCTTGAACGAGCTCGATATTATGTACGTGTTCATCATCTAATGGGGCCCCTAGCATTTGAAGATTTACGAGACCAATCGTAGTCTTTGTAAGAGATGGAATTACAGGCTCAGTCATCTTAGGCGCCTTGAGCCATTTTTCCTTCGCCCCATCTGCTTCTACAACAATTTGCCAATTGGGATGTAACTTGGATAAACCATCAATAAGATCACAATCTAAGGAGTCTACTTTTGTTCCTGTAATTCCAGCGAACCACGCACCACAATAGCCATGTAAAAGTCGGTCAGTACAATACTCATCAGCTTCATTAATATTACGAGTATAAATCGGTTCATAATGAGCCACCTGAGATTCATAAAGTCGAGTCGTAGTCGTAACTACGATGGGCTGACCTTTCAGCCGTCCATATTCTACTAGTTTTGAAAGCACAGTCGTTTTACCGCCTGCCCCAACAAGGGCAACGATTCCCGGCTGAATCAATCGATTCCAATAGGATGTTTGTGATGTCATAGAACCAGGCCTCCTTAGAAAGTAAAAGAAACTAGAAATCTCTATACTTTATATTTCTCGTCCATAGCCATAAATACCTTCTCAGGTGTCATAGGTAATGTACGAATATCCGCACCAACTGCATTTTTAATGGCATGTTGGATAGCAGGGCACCCCGTATTGATGACAACCTCACCAATAGATTTAGCTCCGAAGCCACCTGTAGGCTCGTAAGATTCTACAAAGTCTGTATGTAATTCACCAATATCCTGACGGGTTGGGATTTTATAAGTCATAAGATTGTTTGTTTCCAAGCGACCATTGTTAGAATAGCGTACATCTTCATATAAAGCCATGCCGATAGCTTGTACTACACCACCCTCAACTTGAACGCGAGCCAATTTAGGATTGATAACAGTACCACAATCAACACAAGAATAGAAATGAAGAGGAATAACCTTACCTGTTTGTTTATCTACCTTCACCTCAGCAATAGATGCCATAAATGGAGGTGGGGATGTATGACTCCCCCATGTAGCAAAACCAGACAATTGCTCCGCATTAACACCAACTAATAATTTTGGTGCCAATTGATGGATATCCATTGTTTTAGCACCATCTTTTGTGGTAGCTACAACGCCGTCAAAGTCAACGTTTTCAACGTCAGTTTCAAAGAAATGAGCGAATTTAGCAATAATCTTAGTGCGCAATTCTTCTGCCGCCATCTTAGCAGCAGTACCTGTTACATAGGTTGTACTAGATGCGTAAGACCCTGGATCGAATGGTACGATATCTGTATCTGATTCAATAACAGTCATATATTCCATAGGACAGCCGATTACTTCACAGGCCATTTGAGTCAATACGGTATTAGACCCCATGCCCATATCAGAAGACCCAGTATACAATGTATAATTACCATCGTCACCAAGGCGAATTTCAACAGATGCCACATCTATATTTGCGACACCAGAGCCTTGTAATGCTAAAGCCATGCCCAGTCCACCGCGATAGCGTTCATCGATATCCCAAGAATGAGGGCGTTCATCCCAACGAGCCATTTCTTTTACCCGATTTACAGTATCTTGGAAAAGACCAGAATCAAGATATTCATCTGGAGCATATACTAAGCTTTGTTCACCTTCCGCTATTAAGTTCTTCTGACGTAACTCAGCTGGATCAATCCCCATCTTATCAGCTAACTGGTTTACTGCACATTCTAATGGCCACAATGCTTCTGTTGCACCATACCCACGGAAAGCACCACCCGGAGTTTGATTAGTATACACACCTTCTGTACCATAATGAACAGCAGTCACTTTGTTGTACAAAGGTACAGATTTATGTTCACCAGCCGTTGTAGTAGTGAAGCAATGAGTTGCATGTGCACCAGCGGCTGTGATGGAGTCCATATCAATAACTTTAATAATGCCATCTTTTGTAGCACCAACACGGATTTTCCATTCACGAGCATGACGTGTAGTGGAGCAAGTTTGTGCTTCTGTACGATCGTATAAGAGATAACAAGGTTTTTTCAATGTCCACGCTACAAAAGCCGTCATAATTTCTGTACAAGCCGTTTGTTTAGAGCCGAAACCGCCGCCGATACGAGGCTTAATTACGCGGACTTTTGTAGCCGGAATACCGAGTGCACGAGCGATGTGACGGCGTACATGGAATACGATTTGCGTAGAGGATACGATAACTACACGACCAAGCGCATCTATATATCCAAAGCTTTGGAATGGTTCCATCGCTGTTTGACGTGTGGCCTGGTCAAAGTATGTACCTTCTGCCACGTAATCACATTTAGCAAGTTCTGCCTCCACATCTCCTACCCGTTTGTGATAGGATACGCAAATATTGCGTTTGTAATCTTGTCCTACAGGGATATTATTGTGAATATCATCTTCAGGATGTACTATAGTTTCATGGTCGATAGCAGTGTGCATATCAAGTACAGGTTTTTGTACTTCGTACTCAACCTTGATAAGCGCCATTGCTTTGAGCGCTGTAGCCTCATCTTTTGCTACGATAAGAGCTACTTCGTCTCCAACATAGCGAACTACAGGGTCCAAGATGAGTGCATCATAAGCGGATGGCTCTGGATACGTTTGACCTGCTAATGTGAATCGCGTATTAGGCACATCTTCATAAGTAAAAATAGCTTCTACGCCAGGGATCAATTTGGCTTTAGATGTATCAATAGATTTGATGCGCGCCTGAGCATGAGGGCTACGAAGAGCCTTAATAACGAGCGCATCTTTGGGAACAAAATCGCCAGTATAAGACGGTTTACCAGACAAAATACCTTTGGAGTCAACTTTGTCATAGGACTTACCAATATGCTTGTTCATCATTATAGGCCTCCTTCTAAGAATTTACGAACTCCTCGAAGTTGTGATTCATAACCAGTACAGCGACATAAGTTACCTATGAGGTATTCGCGAATCTCATCATCGCTAGCCTTTGGATTTTTGCGTTTCAAATTAATAGCACTCATCATCATGCCAGTTGTACAAAAACCACACTGATCTGCGCCTTCACTTGCGATACAAGCCGCTAATAATTCAGCTTCCTCTTGTAAGCCTTCTAATGTAGTAATTTTATGGCCTGGCGCACGAAATGTAGGGTATGCACAGGACAAAATAATTTCGTCATCCACCCATACAGTGCAAAGGCCACAGTTTGTAGTATCACAGCCACAGCGCACACTGTAATAGCCAAGATTACGCAATGTATCTAGCAACATCTCATCAGTTGGCACATTAACAGTTACATTTTTGTTATTAATATTAAGTACGAGTTCCATTATTGTGCCACCTCCTTAGCTAAGCGTTGAACCATTGCTTTTACCATTTCCATGCGATATTCTTTAGACGCATGAGAGTTAGATTGATACACTAGTTCTTCAGATGCCAATTGCCCTGCCTCTTTTGCAGCAGATAATCCTTTTTCTGAAAGCAAGGCACTTGCTTTAACAGCTAATTGAGGTACACCAGGTCTTGTACCGATATACAATTCAACCCCTTTTTCATCATGGCGAAGAGCACCTGTCAATAACGGGAAATCACCACGAGAAATGCGAAGGGCTTCAACAGCTACAGGTACATCTACTTTAGGGATGCGAATCTCCACGAGAATATCACGTTCTCTATATGTCATATAATCTTGCATGGACATACGACCGCCTTTGAAGGTAACGATGTCTGCATGCACTGCCAATAGCGCAGGGATGATATCAGAGAAGCCAAACTTACTTGCTACAGAACCGCCCATGGTAGCAGTATTTCTAAATTGAACGCCAAGAATCTCCTTAACGCCTTTAACTACGGCACCGCCGCAGAATTGTTGTAAAGGCTCAAAGCGTTCCACATCTCCTTGTGTCGCCATAGCGCCAATTACAAACTCCTTATCTTCTTCACGAACATAACGCAAATCAAGACTCGCCATATCAATCACTGATGGCCAAGTACGTCGTCCTAGACGCAGCCAACAGCCGCCTGCTAGCATAGGAGCAGTTTTGTTCTTTGTGGCTAATTCATAAGCCTCTTCCACCGTCTTCGGTTGTAATACTTTCATAAATGCTAACATAATCTGTCCTCTCAATGGTATACTAATACTAACAGAATTACGGTGCTAACTATAAAAATACAGTTCTCACCAAACTACAAACTTAACAAAAACTATAGAATCTCGTGCATTTCTTATACTTTTATTTTACCAATTATTTACCACTAAATCTACGATGAATGATATAAATTTACAGGAAATTTGCAAAGAATTACATATTTATGAATTTGGAATTGCCTCATGGCCACTACCTGAACAGGCCAAAACTATTTTATTTGAAAGCAACCCATGCCCCTTTACTACGGCAGATGTGGAGGCAAGACTACTAGGAACGACTCGGTTTATGCCCAAAAGTGCCATCGTTTGTCTATTCCCGTACCATGTACAACACAATGGCCATACCAATCTATCGCGCTATACATGGTCAACAGATTATCACCTGGTCATTAATGAATATTTAGAACGTCTTATTGAAAGATTACAAATAATTGATGACTCGGCTCAGTTCTCCATTCATTGCGACACCTCTCCTTTAGAAGAACGGAACAATCGTGAGCAGACCAAAAATAAGGCGCAACACTTTAGAGTT
>OJVE01000474.1_pt1 | contig 13738 bp, 8 predicted proteins | sample 1600081 | NCBI WGS metagenome assembly OJVE01 (sample SAMN04436789, study PRJEB24849) | human gut metagenome | biome: human gut; feature: NICU; material: stool | host: Homo sapiens | place: USA: Saint Louis, MO | collected 2011-04-13 | reverse complement strand
TGACGCTTTCGCTAGTAAACTAATCAAGTGTAAATCAAGTCTCACGAGGGACGCCGTGGATATCGTATATTCTTTGGGTATTTCATCATTATGGGACGAAGTACGCCATATGCCCGTGGGTGGAGTATGGTGGCTGAATGTCGACCGCTATGCCGACGCGGTAAGCCTGCTCAACCATACGCTGGCGGCCCAGGATAAACAGAGCCAGGTTGCGGCGATAGTCATGGGTGATAACCCAAATAAAATCATTGAACTAGAGAAAAATTGCGGGCCAGAAAAGGTGGCGTTATTTAGCATGCCGAACCGTGCTGAGGGGCTGCAAGAAATGCACCGCGATTTAGTTTGTTCCCTCGAACCTGGCAATTATTTGTTTATTCTGCTATGCGCTGAAAATGCCTGGCAGAATATAAAAAGCGATGATTTATGCAATTGGGTTGAGAAATCGTATCGATGGACTAATTATCATCGTTGTTCATTACTAGTACTTAATTCCGGGCACGATATCGATAAGCAACTCTCCCCTTTATTACGCGAGTACCGTTCGCTTTCCGGCCTGGCAAGTATTCGTTACCAGGGGGATAACCACCTGTTCGATATCGCCTGGTGGGGGAGTGAAAAAGGCATCAGCGCCCGGCAGCAGCTCATTGTTCTTCAGGATGAAAACGGCTGGCGGCTGGCGCAGGATGAAGAAACGGTGGTGCAACCGCGCAGCGACGAAAAAGTCATTCTTAGCAATCTGCGCGTACTGGAAGGTGCCCCCGCGCTATCCGAATACTGGACGCTGTTCGATACCAACGACGCCGTTTTCAACGCCGGGAGGATGGCGCAGGCGGCAACGCTGATCTTCTCCATTACCCAGAACGAACAGATTGAACAGCTGGGACGCTATATCCATACCCTGCGCCGCCAGCGCGGCAGCGCGTTAAAAATCGTCGTCCGCGAGCAAACGCCGAGCCTGCGCGCCACCGATGAACGCCTGCTGCTGAGCAGCGGCGCCAATATGGTTATTCCCAGCGGCGCGCCGTTATCCCGCTGCCTCACGCTTATAGAAAGCGTTCAAAAACAGCAGTTTACTCGCCATATCCCGGAAGATTTTAATACTCTGCTGACCTGGAGCCAGCCGCTAAAACTGCGCGGCTACCAGAAATGGGGGGACTTCTGCGAAGCGGTGCACAATATTATGGCCAACACCATGCTGCCCGCCGATGGCAAAGGCGTAATGGTGGCGCTGCGCCCGGCGCCCGGCCTGCGCGTAGAGCAGGCGCTGACGCTGTGTAAGCCCAACCGTATGGGCGACATTATGACCATCGGCAACAACCGCCTGGTGCTGTTTCTGTCATTTTGCCGGGTGAACGACCTGGATACCGCGTTAAACCATATTTTCCCTTTACCAACCGGCGATATTTTTTCTAACCGTATGATTTGGTTTGAAGATAAGCAAATAACGGCTGAAATCATGCAGATGCGCGGGATTCTGCCGGAGAACTGGAACACGCCGCTGCCCATTTCGCTTGGCAAAAATGAAACCATCAACGCCACCCATGACGGGCGAAGCTGGCGGCGCAACCCCGAGGCGCACCGTCTGTCCATTGATGGGGAGCCAACCTTATGATGTCTATCGCCGATATTATTCAGCTGGTCGTCCTGTGCGCCCTGCTGTTCTTCCCGCTGGGATACCTGACGCGCCACTACCAGCGGCGTATTCGCACCACATTAAGACTGATGTTCTTTAAACCCCGTTATGTCAAACCGGCTGGCGTGCTGCGCCGGGAAGCGACATCCAGGCAAGGCAAATCAACGAAATGACCAAACCCAAAACACCCACCGCGTCGCTTCCGCTTTGGCGGTACTGGCGAGGCTTATCTGGCTGGAACTTCTACTTTCTGGTGAAGTTCGCATTGCTATGGGGCGGATACCTCAATTTTCATCCCATGTTAAACCTGGTGTTTCTGGCCTTCCTGCTGGTGCCAATTCCGCAGTATAAGCTGCACCGTATCCGCCACTGGATAGCAATCCCGCTGGGTTTTATGTTGTTCTGGCACGACACCTGGCTGCCCGGCCCGGAAAGCATTGCCAGCCAGGGCTCGCAGATTGCCGGTTTTAGCGCCGACTATATCTGGGATCTGGTGACCCGCTTTATTAACTGGAATATGGTCGGCGCGTTCTTCGTGCTGCTGGTCCTGTGGCTGTTTATCAGCCAGTGGCTACGAGTGACGGTTTTCGTCTCGGCGATCGTGGTCTGGCTGGTGGTCAGTCCGCTGCTGCCCTCTTTCAGCCTTTGGCCGGCAGGTCAGCCGACGACCGCGGCGGCGAACACCGCCGTTAATACGGCCGGCGGAACGGCCATCGCGACCAATACTGCGCCGGCGAATAACGATATTCCGCCGCAGACCGAGCCGCCGACGTCGGCCAATCTCACCAACTGGCTGAATGCCTTTTACGCTTCTGAGCAAAAACGTAAAACCACTTTCCCGGATGCGCTTCCGGCCGATGCCCAGCCGTTTGATGTGCTGATAATCAACATCTGCTCGCTCTCATGGTCGGATATTGAAGCGGCCGGGCTGATGGATCATCCGCTGTGGAAGCATTTCGACCTGCTGTTCAAAAACTTTAACTCGGCGACCTCTTACAGCGGGCCGGCGGCGGCGCGTCTGCTGCGCGCCAGCTGCGGCCAGCTCTCTCATGCGAACCTTTATCAGCCATCGGGCAGCGAATGCTATCTGTTTGAAAACCTGGCGAAGCTGGGCTTCACCCAGCAGCTGATGCTCGGCCACAACGGTATCTTCGGCGACTTCCTGAAGGAGCTTCGCTCGCTGGGCGGGATCCAGAGCCCGCTGATGGATCAAAGCGGCCTGCCGGTCATTCTGCAGGGCTTTGACGGCTCTCCGGTCTATGACGACCAGGCGACGCTGAACCGCTGGCTGCAGTCGCTGGATAAGCTGAATACGCCGCGCACGGCGACCTTCTACAACACGCTGCCGCTGCATGACGGTAACCACTATCCGGGCCAGAGCAAAACCGCGGACTATAAAGCCCGTGCGCAGAAGTTCTTCGATGAGCTGGATAATTTCTTCACCGAACTGGAGAGATCGGGGCGTAAGGTGCTGGTCATCGTCGTACCGGAACACGGTGCGGCATTGAAAGGCGACAAAATGCAGGTTTCCGGCCTGCGCGATATTCCCAGCCCATCCATTACCAACGTACCGGCGGCGGTGAAATTTTTCGGCATTAAGGCAAGACACCCCGATGCGCCGATTATCATTAACCAGCCAAGCAGCTACCTGGCGATTTCTGAGCTGGTGGTCCGCGCCCTCGACGGCAAGATGTTTGACGAAAACGACATCAACTGGCAGCAGTATATTGCCAACCTGCCGCAGAGCGCGGCGGTGTCGGAAAACTCCAACGCCATCGTCATTCAATACCAGGGGAAACCGTATGTTCAGCTGAACGGCGGCAGTTGGGTCCCTTATCCGCAATAAACGAAAAAGGCCGCAGGATGTTACCCCTGCGGCCCCGTTCGGGCGCATGCTGCCACTAAGGCAGGCAGATACCCACCGCCCGGCTACTTCCGGTTATCCATCCGGCTCACGATAATGCTGACCAGAATGCCAGCAATCACCGGAGCCGCCAGATCGTCCCACAGCACCAGGCCCAACTGAGCGAGCGTCATACAGCCGCCTTGTTGCAATGGCAACCGTTCGCGGCTATTCTCGAATTGTTGAGGTTCGAGATTAGCCCCCGATACGTTGCCAGGTTGATACCAAACAACGTGCGGGGGATTTCTCTTTCCAGCAACCCATCCATCGATGCCGCCGGGGTTCAAGCCCCCGCAACATTGCGCCTCACCGGGCAAGCCCGGCTTGCCGACGATTCTACGGCGCCCTTCAGATTTCAGCACCCGGCTCGACTGCGTTATTCGAGGCGCATTCCATAGTTTACGCCTGGTCTTTATTTGCCAGCCATACCAGCAGCTTCAGGCTGGCGGAGTAATAGTCGTCCTGGGGCGTAATCTGCGGATCGGCCTGCGCTTCGCCAAGGGTTAAATCGCGTACCGCCAGCAGCCCGCCGGTCATAAACCACGGCGCCACTTCATCGGTATTCACGTTTATCCACGCCGGCGTCTGCGGACGCGGATAGCGCTGGAACCAGTTTTTCCACGGCGTCAGCAGGCTGCTTTTCGAGTCACTCCAGTAGACATACAGCGGAATACGGATCGCATCGAAGCTCATTCGCGTCGGCCACTCTTTTGCCGGCTCCATCTTACCGTCCGCTCTTAAGGCCACCCAGTCGCTGGGAAGCTGCGATTTCCCCCACGCCATGTTTCCCAGCAGCGCCTGGCCATCGCTCTGCAGCTTTCTCCAGGCGGTTAGATGCGTACGCGCGGCGAAGGCCTGCCACGCCGGAAAGATAAAGTAGGAGGGGTTAAGATTCAGGTGGTCGTTGAGATAGAATCCCTTTGCGCCCGGAAGCATCACCTGACGACCGGCAAACGTGACCACCGTAGACTTCAGGAGCGAAGCGGTTATCGCATCCGACGCGCTGCCGTAGGATTTTTCATGCCACTGCTGCTGCGCGCGCAGCAGCGCCCAGGCAATCAGGGTATCACCATCGGTGGCATCGTTTTTGTCCGCCACCGGATTGGGCGCCACCGGGTTATAGCGCCAGTAAAACAACCCGTTATCTTTGTTACGTAGGGTTTTATCGGTCCACTGCCATAGCTTGTCAAAGGCGGGGCGATCGTTATTAGCCACCGCTAACAGCATGGCAAAACCTTGCCCTTCGGTATGGGAGACGTTGCCGTTGCCGGTATCAATAATGCGTCCGTCCGGCATCATAAAACGCGATTTATAGCTTTCCCACGCCGTATCGGCCCACGCGTGGGGAAGCATCATCACCGTCGTCACCACGACTGTCGCTAAAGCACGCAAGGACATAAATTCACCCTTCAGGGATGGAAGTAAAGAAACTGAACGTCAGAGACCGAAAACAGCCGCTCGCGCTGTAACACCACGTGCGCCGCGCCGCCCTGTCCCTGTAGCCAGCGGGAATAAAGCCCCTCGAGTATGGCACAAAACGCATTACACCAGCGGACGCGGCGCGCTTCATCGCGGCTCACCGGCAGCGCCTGATGGCGTAACCGCAGGCCGTCATCGCTAACCTCAACGCTCACTACGCCCCACTGAAACCGGCTTAGCTGCGCATTCATATTGGCTTCCAGCTCACCGAGCGTTTCCGACTCCGGTAGCGGATGCTCATCGGCCAGCGCCTCGCCCATTTGCCGCAGAAAGGGCTGGCTCTCCAGCTCGCCCGCGTTATTGACCATGCCATCAACCATAATCAGCAGCAGATCGAACCACCCGGCAGGGGTTTGCTGCTGCTGAAACCAGGCCATTACCAGCGCATTATTATTGTCCGTCACGATCAGCGATCTCCCAGCATGTAGCGGATATAGAGGCCGGCGGTGCTCTCGTTGTAATCGCCGAAGGTGTCATAACCCACCTGGCCGCCGAGCGTCATCTGTTTATTGACTTTGTAATCCGCGCCGGCGCGCAGGGTATAGCCGATGCCGCTCTTCGAGGTGGCTGAATAGTAGGCCTCTTTGGCAAAACCGTTGCTCACAGCGGTCTCGAGCGTTTGCTGCCACTCGGCGTTGGTCGGGAAATAGGCGCTCTTATCCTGGCTGTAAGATTGATACCCCACCGAACCGCCAAGCTTCATCGTCCAGTTATCATATTTCTCCGTCAGGCTTACCGGCAGCGACACGCTGACGTAGTTCTGCGGGCTGAAGTAGCCCCCTTGTCCGTAGGTGAAGTAGCTCAGGTTTTTCGAGTAATCCATGTAGCTCATACTCAGCCCGGTCTGCAGCTGACGATACTCATCGTGGTAAGGCCGCAGATAAACCCCGGCGTTGGCGTTGATGCTGGTATTGCTGGCGACGTTTTGTCCCAGGTAGCTATAGCCCCCGCCGCCGACGTAGAAACCGGCATCGCCGTCGTCATAGCTGAGCTGCAGGGTACCGCCGTTTTTGGTCACCTGACCCCAGGTTTTGCCGGAGTAGGAATCCTTCAGCCCCACCCAGGAGAGCAGGCTGTCGGTCAGCGAACGACGCTCGCCGGTAAAAATCAGCGACAGATAGTTAGTCAGCTTCGGCGACCACTTCACGCCGCCCACAATGGTATTCAGATCCTGACCCAGCGGCGTGCTGCCGATATCGACGCGATATTCGTCGCCGCTCAGCGCCAGCGCCAGCGCCACGCCGTTGGCTTTTTGTGAATCGGTTGAGCCGCTGGCTCGATCAACGTTAGGTTTCAGATTTGAAGAAGCCAGATAGCTGGCGACCTGCCCGGAATCGTAAGCGCCCAGCTTCGCCAGGTTTTCCATGCCGCTGCTGGTGGTAGCGTTAAAGTCTGAAGCATTCAGCGTGCCGAGACCGCTCAAGGTCTCCGCCCCCGGATTGTTGGCAAAGTACGTCGTGCGCTCGGTAGCGGTCATCGCCGCAATCGCCGCCTGCTCGCTGGTGGCGGTGGAAATCATATTGGAGACCGCGTTTGATAGCGGATTCGCGCCATAGCGCCGCCAGGCGTCACCGGTTGCCGTCCCTGCGTTCAACGTAATCGGCGTCACGGTAAAGTCGAAACGCGAATCACCGAACGGCGAGGAGGACCAGGTCAGCGGGGTTTTGATTTCGGTCAGCTTACTGGTGCCGGATTCGCCATCGCGGCCGCGAACCTCCATGCCCCCCTGCAGCCAGGTGCCGGTTTTTTCCTGCAACGTCTCCATCATGGTATCCACCTGGCGCAGCATCCGGGTCTGCGCGGTTTCGACCGGCAGATCGGTGCGCTGGATCCCCGGCAGCGTGCTGCCATCGCCCGTCGATACCTGAGAAACCTGCCACGGCATATATTGCCCGTAGCTGGAGGCGGTACGCGTCGCCGCCGGCGTGCGCGAGACGCCGACGAACGGATTATCCGCCGCCAGCACGCCGCCCACGGTCGGCGTTTGCGTACCGTTGCTGCTCTGTAACCCCAGCAGCCTGCCGCGAGCGCTGCGCAGATAGGTCATCGCCTGCTGATGATGGCCCTGCGATTCGGCCACGCGCGCCAGCAGCAGCAAACGGTCCGGCGAATTATCCGGGCGCAGCCCGCCTGCCAGCTGCGCCGCCCGGTCGTTATCGCCCGCCGACAGCGCGACATCAATAGCCCCGCTGCGCGCGTCCTGGGTCGGCGTATCGCGGGTCATCAGGTAGTCATAGACGACCCCGGCCTCTTTATTCATTTTGCCGCTCTGATAGAGACGCGCCATGGCGAACATCAGGTCGGTATTTTGCGGGTCGCTCTGCATGGCGCCCATCAGCTTGTCATACGCCGCCGCGTAGTTACCCTGCTCACGCAGGCGATCCGCGTCGTTAATCACATAGCCGTTGCGAATGCTGGCCAGCTGCGTCGGCGTACTGCTTGCCTGCAGCTGCGGGTTGGTGAGCAGCCTCTGCGCTTCGTTGGTCAGGCCAGCCTGGTTAAGCACCGTCACCTGATCGGCGTAATCCCCGGCGTTGCCGGAGATGCCGCCGTTAATATTGTTACGCACCAGCGATACCGCGGTAGTGACATCGCCGCTCTGGGCCAGCAGACGCGCCAGTTTACCGACATCCGCCGGGGCTTTTGGCGGCGTCGCGGCCATCGCCCTCAGCGTATTGGACGCCGCGACGGAATTACCCTGCGCCAGATACCCCTCGGCCGTCGCCAGCTGCAGGTTGTAGTTCACCCGCTGGTGCAAATCGCGCATCTGGCTGGTCTGGCTGGCGGGGGGAATTCTTGCCAGCAGCGTTTGCGCCTGCTGCCAGCCGCCGTTCTCGCTGGCGAAAAGGGCGGCGGCGTACAGCGAGCTGCTGCTGGCGCCGGGACGATACGCGGCGCCCATAATCGCATTCGCCTCGCCGTCGTTGCCGGATTTTTGCAGCAGTCGGGCCAGATCGAGGCGCATCCACGCATCGTCCGGATAGCGAGAAACGCCCTGGCGCAGCGTGGCGATCGCCCCGGACACGTTACCGCCGCTGGCCTGCTCCTGGGCCTGTCGACGCAGGGAGTCTCCCGGCGTCCCGGTGACCACGCGCGGCTGCAGCTTTTGCTGCAGGCTTTCCGGCAGCGTTCGCAGCATCGACTGGGCTTCTGCGGTTTTATTCTGTTCACGCAGAACGTAATAGAGATTCTCCCGGGCGGGGCCATTTTGCGGCTGCTCGTTGAGCAGCACCCGCAGCGTTTGTTCGGCCTGGGGCAGGTCTTTGTTGTGGCGCAGAACGTCGGCGCGGAACAGCTTCGCCGCCGAGCCCTGCGTCCCGCTCTGCTGCGCCAGCGGCGCGGAGAGCGCCAGCGCCTGGCTAATGTTGCCTTGCTTATAGGCCTGCTGCGCCTGAGCAAGCTGGCCGTAAAATAGCGCATCCCCTGCCTGCTGACGCCGGGTTTCAGAGCCCTCGCCGCCGAGATCCGCCGCCCGGCCCAAATACTGAGAGGCCGCCTGAAAATCGCCGCTGCGCTGGGCGATATAGCCCATCCCGGCAAGCGCGTCAGCATCCTGCGGATTGGTTTGCAGGACCTGTTCAAACTGCTGCTTCGCCGCGGCGGTATTGCCGCTGTTCAGATCAGCGTAACCCTGACCGCGCGCCTGGCCGCTGCGCCGTTCGCGGAAGTAGTTCTGCACTTCGCTATCCTGCGGGTGGCGCTGCATCCAGGTATCGTAAAACGGCTCATCTCCCGGCTGCGGCCCCATCCACAGCAGCGCCTGACGCAGTCCCGCATCGGCTTCTTTGCTGCCGCTGGCCATCGGCTCCAGCATGGCGATCCCTTCCCGGCGGGTCTCTTCGCGCCAGGTCAGCGCCTTGCCCAGGGCCACGCGCGGCCCGTTTTCCTGCGGATGCTGAGCGACGTACTGACGCAGTTCGCTCAACGCCTGCGGATAGAGCGATTTGTCGCTGGCCATCGTCATGTAGTATTCCGCCGCCAGTCCGGAAGGCGGAACGCTGCCGTTGAACATACTCCGCCAGGTCGCCAGCGCGGCAGGCACGTTGCCGCTGCGCGCCTGCTGTCTGGCCAGATTGAGCTGCCCCTGCGGGACCTGCGCCATTTTTTTGGCGCTATCCAGATCCTGCAAGCCGGGACTGTTGGGCGCCGCTTTCTCCAGTCGCGCCCGCCACTGGGCCGCGGCCTGCAGGTTGCCCCCCTGCTGCGCCCACAGCGCCATCAGGTACAGCGCCTGAGCGTTGTTGGCATCCACCGATAACACTTTTTGCAGCGATTCCATCGCCAGCTCGTCGTGCGATTTTTCGTGCCAGTAGTTGGCCTGCGCAAACAGCGCCTGCAGCGCCGCATCGTTACCCGCCGCCTGCGCCTCGCCGAAGGCGCCAAGCGTCAGCGCGCCGGACAGGCACAGCGTGGAAAATTGACGGGCCGCCTTCGTATTCATTTTACCGACTCTTTTCATTGGCTATCTCCCGACTCCAGGCGCTTGCGGGCATGACGTTTGAACATCGCGGTCAGCGCCAGACCCAGAATGGACGTGGCGATTAACCCCAGCACCGCCAGCAGGCCGGAGTGCTGGTTGGCATACCACACCGCCATCATGTACCACGGCATCTGGCCGCTGGGGAACGGCGTACTGACCTGGAAGCTACGCACGCCGTTGTCGCTGGTAATCACCGCCGTATCGCCGCGAATACCGGCATTGATGCGCGGTGAATTAAGATCGTCTTCCAGTTTCGCCAGCTGATCGTCGCTGCTGGCCATCGCCACCACGACCACCCGCTGCGGGTTCCACGGCGAGCGATAGCTAATAAACCCGCGCCAGGCGCTGCTGGAAGAGAAATAGCGATCGGCATCCACGCCGTCGGAGGCCCAGTCGCCGCTCAGCCTGCGCTGAATTTTTGTCCATAGCGCCGGTTCACGTACGCTCAGCAGGTTATCGACCGGTTGATAGGGAGAATCGGCCAGCAGGCGCTGATTAAACGCTTTCTGATCGAGGGCGCTCACCGCCAGGACATCGCGATCGCGCAGGAACAGCGCATTCGCGCCGTCGTCAGGAACGCCCAGCATCACGCGGTTATTGGCCAGCGCTTTACCGGTCGAATTACCCGAACGGGCGGCCAGATTCAGCATCGTCGCGACCTGCGTTTCCGAAGGCTGTTCCGGCAGCAGCAGCGTGGTTTGCGAATAATCCGCCAACCGGGAGAACGGGAACGACGCGCCGACAAAATAGGAAAGATTCGGCAACAACGAGAAGTGCCGCGTACCGCTCAAATCGATCCACGAGTCGTCGGTGATGCGGCTTTTAATCGTGCTGTTCAGCAGAACTGAACAGGGCGCGCTGTCCTTCGGCACCAGATTGAAATAGAGCGAGAGCTGGTTATCGCCGTAAATCAGATACGGCGCCAGCGGGATAGTGAACCGTTCCTGACGCGCGTCGCCGCCCAGGTGACGCCAGAGCTTCTCCAGCGGACCCTGTTTATTCATCGGCAGGTTGTTGAGGAAGGTGTTGTTGAGCGTCACGCTCAGCAGCGACCTATCCTCGTTAATCCAGCTCTCCGACGGGAAACGGTAGCCGATCTGCAGGGGTATGGTTTCGCCATCCCACAGGTAGAGGTCCGGCGCGGCGCGGAAGGCCACGCGCAGCGGTTCATGCCATACGCCGCTGACGGTCATACTTTGATCCTGGCGGATCAGCTCGCTGATTTTTACCGGCCGATCGGTGGCGATCCAGCGCGGGGCATCGTACGGCTTGCTGACGGCTATCGTCTGCGGATCAACATCCATGCTGGCCGTCTGCGGGGCGAAATCGCCGCGGGTCAGTCGCCAGGCGGCCATCCGCAGCGCCGCGTCGTTCTGGCCGACGATGAGCAGCAGCTTATAGGCCGGATTGCCGGGGTTCTCAACGATCCGCAGCAGCGGCTTGTCGGTTTGCGGTAGCGTCAGGCCGCCCACCCGATCGCCAGGGTGACCGATGATAATACCGTGCTTCTCGGGCAGGCGATCGCGCAGCGCGTCAAAAGCGATACCGCGATAATCGGCCTGAATACCCAGCCATGACGACACCAGCGCCGCAGCGCTGAAAATATCCGCCGTTGGTTTCTCCGGATACGCGATAGCGATATCCGCCGGCGTCATCTGCATGCTGTCGAAAAACGGGCGCGGGAAATGGCCTAAATCGTTGCTGATATTAAGCTGCTGGCTCTCCCAGCTAAAGTGGGAGGCGGGCAAAATGGTCACCCGCGAGGTGTCGTGAATATCGAGCCGGCACTGCATTGCATCGCCGTCGTTAATCTTAAAGCTCAGGTTGTTGCTGGAGACCATCAGCGCCGCCGGAATATCCAGCTGATAGTGCGAGATCTCCTCGCCGTCCGCGCCCAGCGGCAGCGTGCCGAGCGGCTGGCCGTTGAGCATTAACTGCAGCGTGGCGTTGCGGGACGCCATCTCCGGCGAGACCTTAACATCCAGCATCAGTTGGGCGTGGGTGACCACCTGATCGGAGGGCAGCGTAAAGCTGGCGCCGCCCTGGTTTTGTCCACCGCTAAGGATGATACCGTCCGGCATGCCCATCTGCATGAGGTTCAGGTCTCCGCCGACAATCGGCGTTAGCGGCACCGTATCAGCGACCCCAGAGGCAACCGGCGACGGCATCGCGGGTAGCGAAGCCGGCTGAGGGACGTTTGCCGGCGCGGGCTCCGTCGTGGCGGGCGAATTCGACTCGCTGGCAGGCGCCGACGCGCCGCTGGCTTGCGCATCAGGTAGCGGAAAATTAAGCGGCGGCAATGCGTCCGGGGGCGTTTCCTCGCTATGCAGCGCTGGCGCAGAGAGCATACCGGCCAGCAGCGCAAGCGTCGTTAAACGTTTCATAGGCTGCCGTCCTCCTGCGCGGGATTCGCCGCAGGCGGCTGACGACGCTGGCTACGGCGCGTCTTCCACGTCAGCCAGAACAGTTCGAATACGCAGCGCAAAATGGTGGCAAAAGAGCGGAACGGGTTGTCCTGCGGGCGCGGCGGGTTAATCCACGCATCGGCGCGGGCCAGCACCACGCGCACCAGCTCGCGGCGGCGGGAGAGCTGAATATTTTCATCAAATTGCAGACGAATAAACTGGTCGTCAGCGGTGACCTGGCGCACCGGGATCGAAATCGCGCCGGACTGGAGAATCAGCTCAATCTCTTCGATTTCATCCTGCAGGTGACGCTTATCCGGCGCGCTTACGCGGCAGCCGCCCATGGACAGGTCCGCGGTGTGGCTGCGGGAGACAATGCCGCTGGTGTAGTGGATCAGCACCGGAATATCGACATCAATACGAATCGTTTTTCGCACCTGACGGGTTTCGCGCGCCACGGCAATGGCGGCCAGCAGGAAGATCAGGCTGTAAATCCCCCAGCCGACGTTCAGCGCGATAACGTTCGGGTCTGAGCCAAAGTAGTCGTGACCGATGGCGCGGACGATACCGACCACCACCCCCAGGCCCAGCAGACAGGCGACGACCAGGTGCGGTCTGACGACGGTAAAGTCGAAGTAGCCCACGTCCAGCAGGCCGCCTTTATCGGTCACGTTGAATTTCCCGCGTTTGGGGAAAATCATGGTCACCAGCGTCGGCAGCACCAGGTGGAACGCCAGCACGATATCGTAAATTTCGCCCCAGAAGCTGTAACGATAGCGGCCGTTCATGCGCGAGCCGACATAGATCGCGAGGAACAGATGCGGCAGCGCGTAGGAGACAATCAGGCTGGCCGAGGAGTAGATGATATTCAGGTTGAACAGCAGGTAGGCCAGCGGTGCGGTGACAAAGACCACCCGCGGCAGGGCGAACTGATAATAGAGCATGGCGCTGAGATAGCACAGGCGCTGCTGGAACGTCAGCCCACGGCCCAGTAGCGGGTTATCCAGACGGAATATTTGCGTCATCCCGCGCGCCTAGCGGGTACGCTGAATCACGTGCACCACCAGACGTTCGGTGGCTAAGCCGGCCGCCAGAGGAATATCAAGGAACGCCGACTTCCAGCCCAGGCGCTGGAACTTCAGCGCGGTATGGGCATCTTCGGTCACGGTCTCTACCGCAAAGCCGCCGATCTGCTCCAGCGCGGCGCGGCGAATGACGGCGCAGGAGCCGCAGAAAAAGGTCGCGTTCCAGTTGTCGTTCCCCTGCTGAATCGGGCCATAAAACAGCATCCCTTCGTTGGGAATATTGCGGCCCACGGAGAGGTTGCGCTCAAAAGGGTCCGGCGAATAGAAGTAGTGCGGCGTCTGCACCAGCGCCAGCATCGGATCGTTGAGGAATCCGCCCACCGTCGCCTGCAAAAAGACGCGGGTTGCCACGTGGTCGCAATCAAAAACGCAGATAAGCTCGCCGTGGGTCAACGTCATCGCGTGGTTGAGGTTGCCCGCCTTGGCGTGTTTGTTATCGTTACGGGTGATATACCCAACCCCAACGTCGGCGGCGAATACCGCGAATTCATTGCGCTTACCGTCATCCAGCAAATAGATTTTTAATTTATCTTTTGGATAATCAATACACTGCGCAGCCAGCACCGTATCACGCACCACCTCAAGCGGTTCGTTATAGCTGGGAATATAGATATCCACCGTCGGCCATTTGCTCATATCATCCGGCAGCGGGACAATTTCACGCTTTAGCGGCCAGACCGTTTGCAGGTAGTTAAGCAGCAGCATCACCCAGATATAGACTTCCGCCAGAAACAGCCCCATCCCCAGAATCGC
>OJVE01000462.1_pt1 | contig 13948 bp, 7 predicted proteins | sample 1600081 | NCBI WGS metagenome assembly OJVE01 (sample SAMN04436789, study PRJEB24849) | human gut metagenome | biome: human gut; feature: NICU; material: stool | host: Homo sapiens | place: USA: Saint Louis, MO | collected 2011-04-13 | reverse complement strand
AGCAGTTCATGCCCAGATCCTGCATCAGGTCGAAATCTTCCCGGTAGCGGTGGTAGGAGTCGGTGGCCACTTTCCAGTCAGAGATATTTTCACCGGCTTCGCGAATGTCATACACCGATATCCCCTTTCCGCCCTCATTCCAGGCCCCTTCCGTCTGCATGCTCGACACCGAGTTGCCCCATAAGAAGTTGGCTGGCAGTGATTGATTCATGGTTGCCTCCTATATGACTAGTCATTTAAATGATATGACTAGTCATATAGCCGGAGATGAAATTTCGATCAAAGGGGAGGAACGATTTTTGTGAGATGGGTTTGAATAATGACGAGGGATGTCTTGCGAACTGCGCCCTGGCAGCAAGTCCTATTGCTGCCAGACGTAAATGAGTCTGCGCAATTCAGGGGAAAGATACCGAACCGCCGAACTCCATATAGATTTTTGCCAGATTATTTAACTGGTTAAAGCGATTTTCATACAGTGCCAGTTCGGCCTGACGGCGTTTCTCCTGAGCATCAAGCCAGAAAGAAATTCGCACCGCGCCCTGGCGATAGCGAACTTCGTTTAGCCTCTCTGATTTTTTCGCCAGTTCCAGGCCTTCACGTAGAAGCGTCTCCTGTTCCAGGAGTTGATGACGCAAAGCAAGCGCATCTTCTATGCTACTCATCGCCTTGTAAAGTTCCTGTTTAAACTCCAGAACCCGTTGCTCGTAGTCGTTGCGGGCAATCTTCACGTCCATGCCCCTTTCTCTCCATTCCAGGAACGGCAGGGTCAGGTTTGCTCCAACAGAGCCTACAGGATTTTCCAGGAAGGCCATAAGGCTGCTGCTGCTGGTGCCAAGCGAGCCGGTCAGACTAAACGCTGGATAAAATGCAGTACGCTGGACATCAACGGTGGCCAATGCTTCCCGTACCCGCCACTCTTTAGCGCTGATATCGGGTCGATGCCGCAGCACGTTGACCGGGATCTTTCCACTGACCTGCGGCAGTGGTCCCATTGGTAACGCTTTCGGTTCGACTATCGCGCTGCCCGGCGCGGTTCCAAGCAAAACGGCTTGCTGATTGAGCGCCTGTAAACGTTCGTTCTTCAACGCCGCCAGCCTGTTTTCCTGCGAAAGCACGCCCTGCTGAGCATCCACAACATCCAGAGAGGAGGCACCGCCCGCGGCATAACGCGCGTTAGCCAGGCGCAGCGTCTCTTTTGCATAGTCGATGCTTTGTTGCAGGACAGACAGCTGCTGGTTAATAAAGCCTAAGCGCCAGTAATTATTACTGGCATTTGAAAGCAGCGTCAGGCGTGCAGAACGCAGATCCTCTTCCGAGGCAAAACGTGCCCACGCCTTCGCATCGCGCTGCCGCGCTATTTTGCCCCACAGATCCAGCTCATAGCTGGTATTAATACTGGCAACGCTGCCCCTGCTCCAGTGGGCTGAGCTGTTCAGCTGTTTTTTACCGTCAAGCGCGAGCGAACCTTTTAGTCCCGGATCGTTTGTGATGCCAATCCGCTCTTCTTCCAGGCGGGCGCGATAAACACGCAATACTGCTCCAGCGACATCGTTATTGCGCACCATCACCTGCCGCAGCCAGCCGTCGAGGTCTGGATCGTTAAAGGCCTGCCAGTCGAACGGCATCCTCTCCTCCGCAGCATCCGCCTGATACCAGTTGGCAGGGTATTTCACCTCAGGAGGCTGATAGTCGCTTTTCAGAGAGTCGGCGCAGCCAGCACTAAGCAGGACAGCAAGGCATACCGTTAAAGGGGATAATATTTTCATGGGTTACTCGCTGGCCAGTGAAACGACCGGATCCATCCTTGCTGCCTTGCGGGCAGGGAGATAACCAAAGATCATGCCGATTAAAGTTGAGCAGAAGAATGCGGCAGCAGCGGCCTGCCACGAATAAATGGCGGTGAAAATGCCCCCTGCCAGCGCGGTGAACAGCGCTCCGGCGGCATACGACAGTGCAATACCTAACACTCCGCCTATTAGACATACCAGCACAGCCTCAATCATAAACTGCTGCATGATATCGCCCTGACGCGCACCGACCGCCATTCGTACGCCAATCTCATGGGTCCGTTCCGTGACCGACACCAGCATGATATTCATCACCCCAATGCTGCCGATCATCAGCGAGATGCAGGCCACCATCAGAATCAGGATGCTAAAGGTCATTGAGGTCCGTTCGATTGATTGTCGAATCTGCTCGAAATTATAAAGCTGGAAGTCTTTCACGCCGTGGCGTTGAGTGAGAAGCTGAGAAATAGCGCTGACCGCTGCCTCGTTGGCAACATCATCCTTAAGCCTTACGCTGATGCTGGTCAACACCGGTTTTCCTGTCATTCGATACATCACCGTGCTGTAAGGCATCCAGACGTTAATGCGATTAGGCGCATAGCTTCGGCTGTTCCCTTTGGCGATGCCGACAACCCGTGCAGGCACGGAACCCAGAAAAACGATTTGCCCAAGTGCCTTGAGTCCCGCATCGTCAAATAACGCCTTGCGGGCGTTTTCATCAATGATGACTTCCTGCGAGGCATTTCGATCGTCCTGGAAAGTTGATCCCTGCAACAGTTCAATACCGTTTACGCGAAAATGATCGCGCCCAACGCCATTGATCGTGGCGGTAGCGGATTTACCCAGAAAGCGAATGTTGTCGGAAGCGTTAACTTCGGGGCTGACGCTGTCAACAAACCCCTGCTTTGCTAATGCTTCGGCGTCTGCCGGGACCAGTGTACGAATGGCTTCAGTGCTGTCGTCAAAGAAATCCCTTCCCGGGTAGATGCTCACCACGTTGGTTCCAAGCTCCTTGATATTATCAAGGGTTCGCTGTTTCGCGCCTTCTCCCAGTGCCACCACCGTAACAACCGCGGCGATACCAAAAATAATGCCCGTCATGGTTAACGTCGTGCGCAGGCGATGCGCATTCATCGCTTTTAACGCCATGTGCAGGGATTCACGGGTACGGTCAACAATACTTTGCCACCAGCTTTGCTGAACGCTGTCAGGTCGTTTAAGGGCAACCCCGGAGGTAACACGACTGCCGGTATCAGAAATAATTTCACCGTCACGCAGCTCAATAATACGGTTAGCATGCTGCGCTACCTTCATATCATGTGTCACCATAACCACGGTATGGCCACGCTGATTCAGTTCACTGAGTATTGACAGTACCTCCTGACCGGACTGCGTATCCAGCGCGCCGGTGGGTTCATCCGCCAGAATGATTTCACCGCCGTTAATCAGCGAGCGGGCAATACTCACACGCTGCTGCTGGCCGCCTGAAAGCTCTCCCGGTTTATGATGTTCACGACCTTCCAGCCCGAGTCTTCCAAGCAATGTCGCCGCGCGCAGACGGCGCTTTTCGCGCTCACTATTGGCATAAATCGCCGGAATTTCAACGTTACTTAACGCGCTCAGGTCGGGCATTAAATGATAACGCTGGAAGATAAAACCGATGTGCTCACGGCGGATCCTTGCCAGATCGTCAGGTGAAAGCTGGGCGGCATTTTGACCGCTGATAAAGTAATCGCCACAATCAGGGACATCGAGACAGCCCATAATATTCATCAGGGTTGACTTACCGGAACCGGAGGCGCCGATGATCGCGACCATCTCCCCAGCAGCGATAGTCAAATCAATCCCTTTAAGCACGGTGAGATCCTGTCCACCGTTCCTGTAGGTGCGGCTGATGCCCTTGAGTTCTATGATATTACTCAAGATACAAACCCTTCCCCGGGCGCTTTTTCACCCGGCTGCGATAACACAACATGTTCCCCGACTTTTACACCGTCCAGGATCTGGATATCCACACTGTTAGTAATGCCGGTTTTGACCTCACGGGTTTCCAGCCGGTTATCACTGGTCAATATCTGCACCTGCTGTTTGTTGCCATTCACCTTGTGCACAGCCTGAATCGGCACCAGTAACGTATTTTTAGCTTCTCCAGCCAGCAAGGTCACCTGTGCTGTCATGGCAATTCGCAGCCGATTTTCTGGATTGGGGACATCCAGCAGCGCGTTGTAGTACACCGAAGCATTTGACGTGCCTGACCCTGAGGCTGAGCTACTGCTGGCAAGGCTATCATCTTTCATAACCGACTCAGGTGCCAGTTCAACGGTACGTAACGTGGCGTCATAATGCTTATCCGGCTCAGAGAAAATGGTGAATCTGGCTTTCTGTCCCGGTGAAATTCGCGTGATATCCGCCTCAGAGATCTGGGCTTTAATTGTCATCACGTCCAGACGTGCGAGTTTGATAATGGTCGGCGCACTTTGGCTGGAGTTAACCGTTTGGCCCTGTTGGGTGACAACGGCAATAACAATGCCGTCCATGGGAGCAACAACTTTTGTATAACCCAAATCGACCTTTTTCTTGTCGACATCAATTTGCGCCTGGACGAGTTTGGCATTCAGTGCCGATAGCTCAGCGCGGGTACTGGCCAGCGTGGTTTCAGCCGTTTCGAAATCTTCTCTCGAGCTGGCATCCTCATTTAACATCTGGCGCTGGCGCTTAAAACGCAATGAGGCTTGCTTCAACTGCGCCTGCTTAGCCTGAAGGTCCGCTTTTACCACGTTGAGAGCAGCTTCTGCGTTGCGTAAATCATTCCGCTGCGGCACGTCATCAATTTCAGCGATGAGCTGCCCTTTAGTGACACGATCGCCTAACTTCACCTTCAGCGACTTAACCTGGCCAGAAACCTGTGCCCCAACGTTGACCCGCTCAATCGCATCAATTCGACCGGTAGCAAGTACGGCGTTTTCAATATCGCCGATGCGTACTGGAGCGGTAACATACTCGGGAACCTCGGGGCTTCTCAGGAAGAAGAACAAGGCGATGCTAAAAATAATTAGCAGAGCCGCAGCACAGGTCATTACGCGTCGGGGAGGGAATTTTGTTAACATTACGCAGGTTTTCCATAACGATAAACAGCAGTGAATCAGGCATCATAGTAACATCGCCAGTATTTACGGGAGGTAAACCCGCGCTATTTGGTGAAGTAGCGTCATCGTAGACCCCCGCCATCAATTACACAGAATCACCAGGTCCGCCTGTAAACCGCCGCAAGCGTGGGATTTTGTGCCTAAATCCACAAAGTCCCCTTTTGCTGAGCCCCACCTGCGATTTTTCCCATAATCGATTCATTGTGCATTAAGTGCTTAATTATAGTTGCAACTCACATATGATAATAGTAATTATTATCATTAGCATTTGCACTGATGGTTTATCTGGCAAGGTATACAGAGGTCTCAGGAAACAAGCCTCTCCAGGTTTGTTGAACGGTCTCACACTCAACAAATGCATCTGAACACCGCGGCGTGGCAGCACGACGCCGCCTGGGCTGTTCAAAAGGACAACGGCGCGTAAGCGTTAATGGAAGCCGGGACAAGGAATTCCCGATTCACCAGCCTACGTCACGGAATAGTCAGCGACAGGACCGTTCGTAAGGCTGATGAAACTCAAAAAGGACGCAGCGTCTGTCAAAGCAGGCTTAACGAAAATTAACGTCCTGCTGCTGGCATATGACTGCGTCGACTTCCTGATTTAGTTCGTCAAGCGGAGAGGGATTTTCTCATGCGTATTTTGTTTGTAGGCCCGCCTCTCTATGGGCTGCTGTATCCTGTGCTGTCTCTGGCACAGGCGTTTCGCGTTAACGGCCATGAAGTGCTGATCGCCAGCGGAGGAAAATTCGCCCAAAAAGCGGCAGAAGCAGGGCTGGTGGTATTTGACGCCGCACCCGGTTTTGATTCTGAAGCTGACTATCGCCGCCGCGAGGCACAGCGAAAAGAAAGCAACATCGGCACAAAAATGGGCAACTTCTCATTCTTCAGCGAAGAGATGGCCGACCACCTGGTGGAGTTTGCCGGACACTGGCGGCCCGATCTCATCATCTACCCGCCGCTCGGCGTCATCGGGCCTCTGATTGCCGCCAAATACGATATACCGGTCGTAATGCAAACCGTCGGCTTCGGGCATACGCCCTGGCATATCAAAGGCGTAACGCGTTCGCTCGCGGACGCCTATCATCGCCACGGCGTTGGGGCCGCACCGCGCGATATGGCCTGGATCGACGTAACACCACCGAGCATGAGCATTCTTGAAAACGACGGAGAACCCATTATTCCCATGCAGTACGTCCCGTACAACGGCGGCGCGGTGTGGGAACCGTGGTGGGAGAGGACGCCCGACCGTAAACGTCTGCTGGTGAGTCTCGGTACCGTCAAACCGATGGTCGACGGCCTTGACCTGATCGCCTGGGTGATGGATTCCGCCAGTGAAGTCGATGCCGAGATCATCCTGCATCTTTCGGCCAATGCGCGGTCGGATCTGCGCTCACTGCCCTCAAATGTTCGCCTGGTCGACTGGATACCCATGGGAGCCTTCCTGAACGGCGCAGATGGCTTCATTCATCATGGTGGCGCGGGCAATACCCTGACGGCGCTGCACGCCGGTATTCCACAGATCGTCTTCGGCCAGGGTGCCGATCGCCCGGTAAATGCCCGCGCTGTTGTCGAACGCGGCTGCGGGATCATCCCCGGCGACGACGGCCTGTCGAGCAGCATGATCAATGCTTTCCTCGACAATCGCGCGCTTCGCGACGCCTCTGAAGAGGTAGCGGCGGAAATGGCAGCGCAACCCTGTCCGAGCGAGGTGGCGAAAAGCCTGATCGCGAGGGTACAGAAAGGGTAGCCACTACGCCGTCATGACGATCATACGCCAGCACGCATCCAGGAGATACGCCCGTAACAATGCGGGACCGGATCGGGCTGGCGCTTTTTTTTGCACAGCGATCCGACTTGGATCCTATTGTTTACAGACGGAGGAGGCTTAATGCCTGCGACTCACTCTCCCACTCCTGCGCGGTCCTGGATAGTTCGCCTGGCACGCGTGTGCTGGGAACGTAAGAAACTTAGCATCATCGTAGTGGTAGCGTCGGTCTCGACCATTCTGCTGGCCGCGCTGACGCCGTTGCTGACAAGGCAAGCGGTGAACGACGCGCTGGCGGGCAATCCGACTCGTCTGCCGTGGCTGGCCTGCGGGCTATTGCTGATTGCCTTTTTTGATTTCATCGGTAACTACGTGCGCCGCGGTTATGCCGGGGAGCTCTCGCTCTGGGTGCAGCACACCCTGCGAGGACGGGCATTCGACAGTATTCAAAAACTTGACGGCGCAGGCCAGGACGCACTGCGCACCGGGCAGGTGATTTCACGGACCAACAGCGATCTGCAGCAGGTGCATACCCTGCTACAGATGTGCCCGGTGCCGCTGGCGGTGTTCACTTATTACATTGCCGGCATTGCCGTGATGCTGTGGATGTCACCCGCCATGACGCTCATCGTCGTGTGCGTACTGGCATGCCTGGCTATCACTGCGCTGCGCGCGCGTCGCCGGGTCTTTGCGCAAACCGGGCTGGCCTCGGACCGACTGGCAAATCTCACCGAACATATGCGCGAGGTGCTGGCGCAGATCTCAGTGGTAAAATCCTGCGTGGCGGAGCTGCGTGAAACGCGCTGGCTGGATCGCCAGTCGCGGCAGATGGTGCGGGTACGCATCGGCGCGGCCATCTCGCAGGCGATGCCAGGTGCCACCATGCTGGCGCTACCGGTGCTCGGGCAAATCGTCCTGCTGTGCTACGGCGGCTGGTCGGTTATGCACGGGCGCATCGATCTCGGCACCTTCGTGGCGTTTGCCAGCTTCCTCGCGATGCTGACCGGGCCAACCCGTGTACTGGCATCGTTTCTGGTTATCGCCCAGCGCACCCAGGCGTCCGTGGAGCGCGTGTTTGCTCTGATCGACACCCGTTCGCAGATGGAAGACGGGACGGAGGCGATTAACGGTCAGGTTATCGGGCTGCAACTGGAGAATATGAGCTTCGAGTACCGTGGCGGCAGACGCATCCTCAGCGATGTCTCCTTTTCCCTGCACGCCGGTGAAACCGTGGCGGTAGTGGGCGCATCGGGTTCAGGGAAATCCACGCTGCTGATGCTTCTGGCGCGTTTTTACGATCCCAGCGCCGGAGAGATATGGCTCAACACCAGCGCAGGCCGACAGAACCTCCGCGATCTCAGGCTGGAGGCGCTTCGTCGTCGGGTAGGCGTTGTGTTTGAGGATGCTTTTCTGTTTGCCGGTACGGTGGCGGAAAATATCGCCTACGGGCACCCTCAGGCAACGGCGGACGACATTCGCCTCGCGGCGAGGGCAGCAGGAGCCATCGATTTTATCAACGCCCTGCCGAAAGGCTTCGATACCCAATTAACCGAACGCGGTACGAATCTTTCCGGCGGACAGAGGCAGCGAATCGCGCTGGCACGGGCGCTCATTACCGCGCCGGAAGTGTTGATCCTCGATGACACCACCTCGGCGGTCGATGCCGGTACTGAAGCGGAGATCAACACCGCGCTGAGTCGCTATGCTGACGAAAAGCATATGCTGCTGGTGATTGCCCGACGCCGTTCGACGCTTCAGTTAGCCAGCCGGATTGTGGTGCTGGATAAGGGCCGGGTGGTGGACACCGGAACCCAGGCAGAACTTGAAGCGCGCTGTCCGGCGTTCCGCGCGCTGATGACCGGCGACGGCGATTTCCTCGCGCCTACCCACCGTGGGCCTAACGGATTGTGGCCGACCGTACCAGCGGCACAAGACGATGCGGCGCAGACGGGGGATAAAGGCTTTGTCGCCCGTATGACGCGCGTGCCGGAAAATGCAGTACAGCAGGCGCTGGCCGGTAAAGGCCGCAAAGTCACGTCGCTGCTGAAGCCCGTGGCGTGGATGTTCGTCATCGCCGCCCTGCTGATCGCCCTCGATTCGGCGGCAGGCGTCGGGGTACTTATACTGCTGCAGCGCGGCATTGACTCCGGCGTTGCCACAGGCGATATGTCGACTATTGGCCTCTGTGCCCTATTCGCCCTGTGCCTGGTGGCCGTGAGCTGGTGTTGTTATTCACTACAGACAGTCTTCGCCGCCAGAGCGGCAGAGTCAGTCCAGCATACGGTGCGCTTGCGCAGCTTCGGCCATATGCTGCGGCTTGGTCTCCCCTGGCATGAAAAGCATGTCGATTCGCGTCTGACCCGCATGACCGTAGATGTGGACTCTCTCGCCCGCTTTCTGCAAAACGGCCTTGCCGGTGCAGCCACCAGCCTGGTGACAATGTTCGCCATCGCCGCCGCCATGTTCTGGCTCGACCCGCTCCTGGCGCTGACGGCATTAAGCGCGGTGCCAGTGGTCGCACTGGCAACCTGGATTTATCGCCGCCTCAGCTCCCCTGCTTATGCGCAGGCGCGGCTGGAAATAGGCAAAGTCAACAGCACCCTGCAGGAGAAAGTCTCCGGCTTGCGCGTTGTGCAATCGCATGGCCAGCAGGAACAGGAAGCCGCCCGGCTGCGCGCGTTATCGGATCGGTTCCGTGCGACCCGCGTACGTGCGCAAAAATACCTTGCCGTCTATTTCCCGTTCCTGACCTTCTGCACCGAGGCCTCCTATGCCGCCGTTCTTCTGGTGGGTGCATCGCGGGTCGCCGAATGCGAAATGACCGCCGGGGTGCTGGCGGCTTTCTTCCTGCTGCTGGGGCAATTCTATGGGCCAGTGCAGCAGTTATCAGGAATTGTCGACGCCTGGCAGCAGGCGACGGCCAGCGGCAAACATATCAATGAACTGCTGGCGACCGAAGGCACAGAGAACATCGAGCCCTCTTCCGCACCGCCCGCCACCGGCGCGCTGCATCTTAATGAGCTCACGTTCAGTTATCCCGACAGTCCTCAACCCGCGCTGAACAAACTTACCCTGACAATCCCTGAGGGAAGGGTCGTCGCGGTCGTTGGTCGCAGCGGTGCGGGTAAGTCAACGCTGATTAAGCTGATCGCCGGATTGTATTCCCCCACCCACGGCAGGATCAGCATTGGCGATCGGATAATTGATGATGCCTCGCTTGCCGATTACCGTCGCCAGATTGGGCTGGTCGATCAGGATGTGGCGTTGTTTAGTGGTGATATCGCGGAAAACATTCGTTATTCACGGCCATCCAGTACCAATGACGACGTTGAGATTGCCTCTCAACGGGCAGGGCTGTATGAGACGGTGCGCAATCTGCCGCAGGGATTCCGGACACCGGTGAATAACGGCGGTGCCGATCTGTCCGCAGGTCAGCGCCAGCTGATTGCGCTGGCCCGCGCACAACTGGCGAATGCTCACATCCTGCTGCTCGATGAAGCCACGTCACGCCTGGATCGCACATCCGAAGAGCGATTGATGTCATCGTTAACAGACGTCGCGCACACCGGGAAGCACCTGGCGCTGATTGTGGCGCACCGTCTGACCACCGCGCAGCGCTGCGATCTGATTGCCGTTATCGATAAGGGGCAGCTTGCGGAATACGGCACCCACGAACAGCTGTTAGCGGCCGGCGGCCTCTACACCCGCTTGTGGCATGACAGCGTCGGCAGCTCTGTTCCCCATCGCCAGCACGACATCACGGGGGAAATCGTGGAAGAGTAATTGCGCACGTAAGACATTACAAAACACGCGCTAAAGCGGCTGTTCCCGGAATAGCCGCTTTAGCTATTTATACTGACACCCTTCATATTCAAAGAGAGTGAATGCTGAACATGCAACAACATCCCTCTGCTATCGCCAGGCTGCGCAGCCAGCTGGCAGCAGGCCACATTGCTAACCTTTCTGACTTCTGGCGAGACGCTGAGTCGCTAAATGTACCGCTGGTGACGCCAGTCGACGGAGCGAAAGACGAGCGTGATGTGACATTTCTGTGGCGCGCCAGGCACCCTCTACAGGGCGTTTATCTGCGTCTGAATCGGGTGACGGATAAAGAGCACGTGGCGAAAGGGATGATGACCGCCCTTCCCGCGACGGATATCTGGACTCTGACACTGCGTTTACCCGCAAGCTACTGCGGCTCCTATTCGCTGGTGGAAATCCCCCCCGGCACCCCGGCCGAGACGATTGCACAGTCCGGAGGCCGCTTTGCTACCCTCGTCGGGCACGCCGATCCGCTAAACAAAACGCCGGGGATCAACGTTCGGGGAAGCACACAGGAGTCGGTGCTGGCGCTTGATAAAGCCCCCGCTCAGTCCGAATGGCGCGGCGGGTCACCCAGCGGACAATTGCTTACCTCGGCGCGCACTCTCGCCGGGGAATCGCGCCGGGTTCGGCTCTATCTGCCGGACGTTGATGTTTCGCAGCCCCTCGGCCTGGTGGTACTGCCCGATGGTGAAACCTGGTTCGATCACCTTGGCGTATGCGCGGCAATTGACGCCGCCATAAACAACGGACGCATCGTGCCCGTGGCTGTACTTGGCATCGACAATATCGATGAACACGAGCGAACTGCGATACTCGGCGGGCGCAGCGAGCTGATAAAGGATATCGCCGGCCAGTTGTTGCCGACGATCCGCGCCGAACACCCACAGCGGCGGTGGGCAGACCGTTCGCGCACCGTGCTGGCCGGACAGAGCCTCGGCGGGGTCAGCGCGCTCATGGCCGCTCGTTACGCACCGGAAACGTTCGGGCTGGCGCTCAGCCACTCCCCTTCGATGTGGTGGACGCCAGAGGGTGCCAGCCGGCCAAACGTGTTCAGCGAAACCGATACGTCATGGGTGAGTGAACATCTGCTTTCTGCCCCGCCGCAGGGCGTGCGCATCCGCCTGTGCGTGGGATCGCTGGAAGGTTCGACGGTACCCCACGTTCAGCGGCTGCATCAGCAGTTGCTTACCGCTGGCGTCGACAGCCATTGCGCAATGTATACCGGGGGTCACGATTACGCATGGTGGCGCGGCGCACTGATTGACGGGCTTGGTTTACTCCAGGGTTGACTTGACCCGCGAACACTTTCAGGCAACTGTACAGGCTTCCTGAATAAAGAAAATGTCACCTGCGGAAAAGGAATAAACATCAGATGTATGCCCGCGAGTATCGCCCAACACGCTCACGCAAGGCGCTTGTCACTCTTCTTTCTGGTCTCACCCTTATCTGGAATGCGCACGCTTTCGCAAAGCCGGATATGCAGCCACTGGGGCCGAATATCGCCGATAAAGGCTCTGCGTTTTACCATTTCAGCGTCAACTCGTTCGACTCCGCCGATGGCAGCCGCCATTATCGGGTATGGACGGCCGTGCCAAATAAAGCCGCACCGGCGTCGGGCTACCCGATTTTATATATGCTCGACGGCAACGCAGTTATGGACCGCCTGAACGACGACCTGCTCAAACAGCTGGCAGAAAAATCACCGCCGGTGATTGTGGCTGTCGGGTATCAGACCAACCTCCCCTTCGATCTCAACGGCAGGGCCTACGACTATACGCCAGCAGCAGAAAGCGGCAAAACGGATACCCGCAACGGGCGTTTTAACCGTAAGAGTGGGGGTAGCAACGACTTCCGCCAGTTACTGGAAACGCGTATAGCGCCAAAGGTGGAACAGGGATTGAATATCGATCGGCAGCGTCGCGGCCTGTGGGGGCACTCCTACGGCGGCCTGTTCGTGCTGGATGCATGGCTGTCTTCCCCTTATTTCCGGACGTATTACAGCGCCAGCCCGTCGTTGGGCAGAGGCCATGATGCGCTACTGAGCCGCATCACGGCGGTTGAGCCGTCGCAATACTGCGCCAGGCGCCTGATGATAATGGAAGGTTCGGCGACACCGGGCGATAACCGGGAAACGCATGCTGCCGGAGTGCTGACGAAAATTCATGCCATCCTCGCCACGCTGGAAGATAAAGGCGTCAATGCCGCCTTTTGGGATTTCCCAAACCTGGGACACGGGCCGATGTTCAACGCCTCCTTCCGCGGAGCGCTGTTAGATATCAGTGGTGAAAACGCAGGTAACACAGCAGGCTGTCATTCATTAAGCCGCTAAACACTGCCCGCCTTGACGCGGGCAGTACACCTGTAACACTACGATCAAAATGACGCGGTAACACCGGCATAATAAGCCCGGCCAGGCTCGTTATAGGTATTCGCCCCTTCGGAAGATCGGTAGATCTGTTTAGCTAAGATATTGCTGACACCAACGTTAAGACGCAGATTTTTATTAATATCGTAATTGAAGTTCGTCCCCACCAGCGAATAAGCGCCCAGCTCTTTACCTGACAGACCGCCAGTATCTTCACTACGAGTTTCCGAATGAGAACGCGGTTTTTGTCTGCCGTATAACGTCCAGTTGACGCTGGCAGAGAACGCCTGGGTGATGGTCCAGTCAAGCGAGTTATTAATGGTGTATTTCGGGATGATCGACAGCGGATTACCGGTGTCTTTTTGCTCCGAGGTGATCATCCAGGTGGCATTGGTATTCCAGTTCAGACGATCTTTCACCAGCGGGAACGCCATGCTGGCTTCGATACCGTCCACCAGTGCTTTCCCGCCGTTCTGCCACTGGAGAATATATGCGCCGGAAGCGGTTTGCCCGATAACATTATCGCCGGCCACGATCTTATTCTGGTAGTCATTGCGGAAGTAGGTCACGCTGGCATGGTAATCTTCCCAGGCGAACTCCAGCCCAATTTCTTTATTGATGCTGATTTCCGGATCGAGATCTTTATTACCGATCAGGTAGCAGCCGCCCGATGTAATATCTTTTGGACAACCGTTGCCTTTCGAGTAGAGCAGATAACCTTCGCTGGATTGATACAGGTTTGGTGCTTTAAAGGTTCGGGCAATCCCCGCTTTGACTTTGAAGTAATCCCCCAATTCCTGCGAGAGGTTCAGGCTGGGGCTGAAGTTACCGCCGGACTCGTTGAGATAATCAAAGCGCAGGCCGGGAATGATATTCGTGCCGGGAACTGGCTCAATATTATCTTCAATATACAGCGCACTGATTTGGGAATGGTTTTTACTGCTGCGATCCGCAGCCGAGCCAGAAATGCCGCCGATATCACTGTCATCCACGGTCAGGCTGGTAGAGGAAGGATCGTCGAGCTCATCGCGGCTCCACTCCGCACCCACGGTCAGCGTTT
>OJVE01000452.1_pt1 | contig 14249 bp, 11 predicted proteins | sample 1600081 | NCBI WGS metagenome assembly OJVE01 (sample SAMN04436789, study PRJEB24849) | human gut metagenome | biome: human gut; feature: NICU; material: stool | host: Homo sapiens | place: USA: Saint Louis, MO | collected 2011-04-13 | reverse complement strand
ACCGAGATCTACACTCTTTCCCTACACGACGCTCTTCCGATCTGAGACCATGGTGGTGGAGTATCCCTCCTACCCGGAAGCCTACGCCGATCTTGCCAACAAACGCCTGGACTACGTGATTAACGTGGTTATCTCGGTCAACGACCTGGCGAAGGCCAAGCCGAAGGTGTTCGCCAAAGGTCTGGCGGTATCCGGCCCGGGCTATATGGCCTGGCCGATCCCGAAAAACTCGCCGCAGCTGCTGGCCTATATGACCAAGTTTATGAACCACATGAAGGAGACCGGCAAGCTCGCGGAACTCCAGAAAAAGTGGTTTGGCGAAACCTATGACGATCTTCCGAACGTGCCAATCACCAGCCCGGAACAGTTCCATAAATTGGCCGGTCTGTAATGCGTTCTGCGGCGGGTAACCGCCGCCCGTTGAGTGAAGGAGGGCTTCATGGATGCAATTTCCTGGCAGTTACTGATTGAAGGCGCATGGACGACCCTCTGGCTTTCGGCCATCGCCATTGCCTTTGGGGTGGTGATTGGCCTGCTGATTGCGCTGGTGCGCATGCTGCGCATTCCGGTTATCGATCAGCTGCTGGTGGTCTATATCAGCCTCGCCCGCGCGACGCCGCTGGTCACGCTGGTGCTGTTCCTGTTTCTTTCTCTGCCGACCGTCGGGATTAACCTCGACAAAAACGTCGCAGCGATAGTGGCGCTGACGCTCAATACCTCGGCCTTTAACGCCGAAATATGGCGCAACGCCTTTCGCACTTTTCCCCGCGAACAGCGGGAAGCGGCGGAGTCGGTCGGGATGCGCCGCTGGGCCTACTTCCGCTACATCATGCTGCCGCAGATGTGGATTGAAAGCCTGCCCGCGCTGGTTAACGAGATGTCGTTCCTGATTAAGGGCAGTCCGGCCATTGCGGTGATTGGCGTGGTGGATTTGACGCGCGTCACCAACCGGATTTCTTCGGTCACCTATGAACCGCTTTCGCCGATTCTGGCGGCGGGTCTGCTGTACGTGGTGATTATTGGCCTGCTGCTGAAACTGCAGGGAATGGCCGAGCGTAAAGCGAAGCGTCTGGCACGATAAATACGGGAGGTGCTATGAATCAGTGGGCCGTTATCTGGTCGGTGCGCGACAGCTTTATTGCCGGTTTACTCGCCACCCTTGAACTTTTTATTACCGCGGCAATTGCCGGATTAATTATCGGCGTTGTCCTGTGCTATTTAAGCGAATATCAAAAGAAAACCCTTAACCGGCTTATTATTGCCTTTGTCAGCTTAATGCGGGCGATTCCCTTTTTGATCCTCGCCTATTTGCTCTATTACGGGCTGCCGCAAGTGGGTATTAGTATGGAGCCCTGGACCGCCGGCTTAATTGCCTTAATTATCTACCACGGCGCCTATTTCTTTGAGATTTTGCGCAGCCAGCGGCGGGTATTTTCCGGTGGCTATATCGAGGCGGCGGTCGCGCAGGGGTTTTCGCGCTACAAAATATTCCGCCGCATTATTCTGCCCAATATTCTCTCTTCCGCGCTCCCGCTGATGGGGAACCAGCTGATTATCTGCCTGAAAGATACCGCTTTCCTCAGCATTATCACCGTCCAGGAGATAACCGCCGCGGCTAACAGCGTGCAGGCCACCTATTTTATCCCGTTTAACGCTTTTATCGTCGCGATTGGGCTCTACTGGGCGATCAGCATCCTGGTGGAGCTGCTGATTAAACGCCTGAGCGCCTGGGGAGTCAGAAGAGGAATGAGTCATGTCTGATACTACTGCTGTAAGCGTCAAAAACGTCTCTAAACAGTTTGATAACGTGGAAGTTCTGCGTGATATCAACCTGACGGTAGAAAAGGGGACCGTGGTGAGCATTCTCGGCTCGTCGGGGTCGGGTAAATCGACGCTGCTGCGCTGCATGAACTGGCTGGAACAGCCGGATCGCGGCGAGATCCGCATCAGCGGCCAGCGGCTGGGGATTGATGAGCATAATGGCCGCGCGATGTCCCATCGCCAGCTGTCGAAAATCCGCGAGCGGGTTGGCATGGTGTTTCAGAGCTTTAACCTGTGGCCGCACCTGACGGTGCAGCAGAACGTCAGCGAAGCGCTGCTGCACGTGAAGGGGATGAAGCGTGATGAAGCGAAAGCTATCGCCATGCAGCAGCTGGAGAAAGTGGGGATGGCGCATAAAGCCGACGTTTACCCGATTACGCTCTCCGGCGGACAGAAGCAGCGGGTGGCGATTGCCCGTTCGCTGGCGATGTCGCCGGAGGTGATTCTGTTTGATGAGCCGACGTCGGCGCTGGACCCCGAGCTGGTCAACGAGGTGCTGGGGGTAATGAAGGCGCTGGCCGCCGAGGGCTACACGATGGTGGTGGTGACCCACGAGATGGATTTTGCGCGCCAGGTCTCGGATGAGGTGGTGTTTCTAGAGAAGGGGTTGTTGATTGAGAAAGCGCCGCCGGAGAAGTTTTTCACCAACCCGGATTCCGAGCGCGTCAGGCAGTTTTTGCAGAGCAGTCGGTAAGCATCAGCGGCCGTTCTCCCCGGTCGCGCTGCGCTTACCGGGGCTACGGGTTTCCAGCCGTCAGCGGGGAGTAGCCCGGACAGGCGCGATAAGCGCCGCCTCCGGGACGGTGTTCGTGCAGCTACGATATGCCTCTGAAACAACGTGATATGCAGGGGAGTAGCCCGGGTAAGGCGTTTACGCCGCGACCCGGGATTTCCGGGCTCGGTGTTGGAGGGAGGCAGATTGGGTAGCCCTGACAGGCGCTTCAAGCGCCGCCCCCGGGACGGTGTGGTAGGGGTTCCGTTCACCGCTATTTCGCAGAAAATGTCTCACCGTGGTAGGTGAACGGGTAAAGGGGGAGAAAACCGTCTCCCCCTTTACAATCCCCGCGGTCCCGCAAAGAAATCGGTGCTGCGCACTGCGCTCACCTCCCGGACCTCAGCCTGCGGTCGGCTCAACTCGACATCAATGTCTCGATTCGCCTCTGGCCGCCATCCCTGGCGGCCAGCCCTTGTCTTCGGTCCTCCGGTTCGCCGATTTCAGCGGGGGCCAGGGCATCGCTGCATAACACGTTGTTTCAGAGACATATCCGTAGCTGCATGAAACTCTCCCGGAGGCGGCGCTTACGCGCCTCTCCGCTCTACCAAACCTTAATCCCGATCGATGGCGAACGGCTGCCAGGCCTGACGCACCGGCATCACCTCGACCCGGTTGATATTCATATGGTCCGGCAGCGTGGCGATGTAGAACATCTGTTCGGCAATATCCCGCGCGCTCAGCGGCGTGGTACCGCGATACAGGTTGTCCGACGCCGCCTGGTCGCCTTTGGTGCGCACCAGGGTAAATTCCGTTTCGGCAATGCCCGGTGCGAGATCGGTCACGCGCACCCCGGTCCCGAGCAGATCGCAGCGCAGGTTATAGCTGAACTGCTTCACGAAAGCCTTACTGGCGCCGTAGACGTGGCTGCCGGGATAGGGCCACTGCCCGGCGATAGAGCCAATATTGATGATGCTCGCCCCCGCGCCGTGGTTAATCAGCGTCGGCAGCAGCGCGTGGGTCACGTTGACCAGCCCGGTGACGTTGGTGTCGATCATCGTTTTCCAGTCGTCCAGATCCACTTTCTGCGCGGGCTGCGGCGACAGCGCCAGCCCGGCGTTGTTAATCAGCGTCGTGATATCGGCGAAGCCCGCGGGCAGCGCCGCCACGGCCGCGGCCACCGCATCGCTATCGCGTACGTCGAGTTCGATAATGTGCACCGGCACCTGCGAGGCGAGCTTATCCTGTAGCGTCTTCAGCCGCTCAAAGCGGCGTCCGCTCAGCACCAGCGACCAGCCCGCATCGGCGAAGACCTGCGCCGCTGCTTCCCCAAATCCCGAGGTCGCCCCGGTAATAAACACCACTTTGCTCGTTGCCATTTCATTCTCCTGTGCAGGTTGTCGCTCCCACTATAAAAACCGCGCGCGTGCGGGCACAGGGCCAGTCGGCGCGCGGCGATGTGACACGGTGTCACATCATTTTCGCCTGACTGGCTCTATCCGTTTCTCCCCCGCACGGCCAATGATGAGGCCAACAACAACGACATGAGAGAGGGCAGGGTATGAAGCTGGCACTACAGAACGAGGTAGCGATAAGCAATGATGAAGTTCGGCAGCTGGATCGCGCTTATGTGTTTCATTCATGGTCGATGCAGGGCAATTTACATCCGCTGGTGATCGCCGGGGCAAAAGGCTGCGAGCTGTGGGATTACGAAGGCAATACTTACCTGGATTTCAGCAGCCAGCTGGTCAACGTCAACATTGGCTATCAGCATCCTCGCGTGCTGGCGGCGATGAAAGCCCAGCTGGAAGAGCTGGTGACCATCGCGCCCGCCACAGCCAACCTCGCCCGCGGCGAAGCGGCGAAGCGGATTGTCGAGCTGGCGCCGGAAGGCTTTAGCAAAGTGTTCTTCACCAACGCCGGCGCCGACGCTAACGAGAACGCCATCCGTATGGCGCGGCTCTATACCGGGCGCGATAAAGTGCTCTCCGCCTATCGCTCCTATCACGGCAATACCGGCAGCGCGATTGCCGCCACCGGCGACTGGCGCCGCGTGCCGAATGAGTATTCACGCGGTCACGTGCACTTCTTTAATCCCTATCTCTACCGCAGCGAATTTAACGCCACGACGGAAGAGGAGGAGTGCCAGCGCGCGCTGGCCCATCTGCGGCGGATGATTGAGTGCGAAGGCCCGAACGCGATAGCCGCGATTCTGCTGGAGTCGATTCCGGGCACCGCCGGGATTCTTGTCCCGCCGGAGGGCTATATGCAGGGCGTGCGGGCGCTGGCCGACGAGTTTGGCATTGTGCTGATCCTCGATGAAGTGATGGCCGGTTTTGGTCGTACCGGGAGCTGGTTCGCCTTCGAGCAGGATGGCGTGGTGCCGGATCTGGTGACTTTCGCCAAAGGGGTTAACGCCGGCTACGTCCCGGCCGGCGGCGTGCTGATTAGCGAGCCAATCGCCCGCTACTTTGATGACCATTTCTTTGCCGGGGGGCTGACCTATTCCGGCCATCCGCTGGCGATGGCGGCGATTGTCGCCACCATTGACGCGATGAAGGAAGAGAAGGTGGTGGAGAACGCGGCGACCATCGGCAACGAAGTGCTGCGTCCGGGGCTGGAAGCGCTGGCGGAGAAGCACGCGATTATCGGCAACGTGCGCGGCCGCGGTCTGTTCCAGGCGCTGGAGCTGGTCAGCAGCCGCGAGCGGAAAACTCCGCTGACCGCTGCCGATATGGCGGCCATTAAAGGCGCGTTAACCGAAGCCGGCCTGCTGGCGTTTGTGGTGGAGAACCGCATTCACGTGGTGCCGCCGTGCACCATCAGCGCCGAACAGGTGGCAAAAGGGCTGGCGATTTTTGATGCGGTATTCGCCCGCTTCGCGAGCCTGGCGAAATAAGGGGATGATTTCCCGGGTCGCGGCGTAAATGCCTTACCCGGGCGACCTTCTCGCAGATGGCGGCGAACCCGTAGCCCCGCTAAGCGTAGCGCGAGCGGGGGCGGGTTTTCAGCCTATCCGATGTTCGCCGTTCACCAGCGCTTCGCGGTCAAAGAAGCGCTGAATCACGCCTTCCGCCATAAACGCCGCCCGGTCCGACATATGGGCAATCACATCGGCATCGTGGCTGACCAGCAGATAGGTCATTCCGTGCTCCTGCTTTAGCCGATTGAGCAGATTCAGTATTTCCGCCTGCACCGACATATCCAGCGCCGACGTTGGCTCATCCAGCAGCAGAATCTTTGGCCGCAGCAGCAGCGCGCGAGCAATCGCCACCCGCTGGCGCTGGCCGCCGGAAAGCTGGTGCGGATAGCGGCGCGCGGCGTCGGCAGGCAGCCCCACCTCTTGCAGGGCGGTGGACACCCGATGTTCGATCTCGCCGATAGCGTGAATTTTCAGCGGCTCCGCCAGCGTGCGCCATAGCGTATGATTGGGATGCAGCGAAGCGTACGGGTCCTGAAACACCATCTGTACGTTGCGCCGCAGCTCGCCCTGAAAACGCAGGCCCGGCGTAATGGCCTTATCAAACAGTTCAACGCGGCCGCGCCAGTCCCGCTGCAGCCCGGCTAATACCCGCAGAATCGTTGATTTTCCGCAGCCGGATGCGCCGATCAGGCTGAACGTTTCTCCCGCGTCAACGGCAAAGCTGGCGGCGGACACCGCGGTTTTTTCGCCAAAAATAACCTGTAAATCCTTGAGATTAACGACCGCCATGCGCCGCCTCCGTCAAGTTCAGGGTTCGGTCGAGGGTCGGCAGCATCTGACCGTAAGTTTGCGCGGCCGGGCGACAGGTCCAGAGCGTACGGGTGTAGGGATGCGTCGCCGTCGGCAGATCTCGCGCCGCCATCTCATCGACCTTTTCCCCTTGATACAGGACCAGCACCCGCTGGCAGTGCTCGGCCACCAGCGGCAGGTCGTGGCTAATCAACAGCATCGCCATCCGCCGCTGTTCGCACTGCTCTACCAGCAGTTCGAGGATCTGATTGCGCAGCCGGGCATCGAGGGCTGAAGTGGGCTCATCGGCGATCAGCACCTGCGGATTATTGAGCAGCGCAAGGGCAATCATCACCCGCTGGCCCATCCCGCCGGAGAGTTCGCCTGGATAACGGTTGAGCACCGGTAAATCCAGACCGACGGCGGCAACGGCGGCTTTGACCGCCTCCAGCCGCGCGCGGCGGCTAAGGCGCTGATGCAGAGTTAATGCCTCTTCCAACTGCGCCTGAATGCTTTTTACCGGATTGAGCGCGTAGCGCGGGTCCTGCAGCACCATCGCTATATCGTTGCCGCGTAGCTCGCGCCAGCCGCGGTCGCGAAGGGTTAATGCGTCGCGCCCCAGCACGTTGAGCGCCTCGGCGCTGACGACGCCGGGCCGGCGTACCAGCCCCATCAGGGCGCGGGCGGTCATGGATTTACCGGAGCCGGATTCGCCGACCAGCGCCAGCCGCTCGTTGCCGAGCGTGAAGCTTAAATGGTCCACCACTCTGGCGGTGGGATAGTCGATGGTCAGTCCCTGAACGATCAGGCGAGTATCAGTCATGTTGCGGCTCCAGAACGTCGCGCAGGCCATCGCCCAGCAGGTTAAACGCCAGGCTGGCGATCAGGATAACGGCGCCAGGGGCGGCGGCGATCCACCACTGGTCGAAAATGACCTGCATGCCGTCGGCGATCATCGCGCCCCATTCCGCCATTGGCGGGCGGGCGCCGAGGCCAAGGAAGCCGAGACCGGCAGCGGCGAGAATAATCCCGGCTAGATCCAGCGCCAGCCGGACGATGGCCGAGGGCAGGCAGAGCGGCAGAATATGGCCAATCAGCAGACGCCAGCCGCGAATGCCCATCATCTCCGCCGCCGCCAGATAGTCGCTATGGCGCAAGCGCTGAATTTCGCTGCGCGCCTGACGGGCGTAAGCGGGCCAGGTCGTCAGCGCCAGCGCCAGGGCGCCGTTCACCAGGCCCGGGCCGAGCATCGCGACAAACGCGAAGGCCAGAATCAGCCGCGGCATCGACATTACCACGTCGGTAAAACGCATCAGCACGCGTTCCAGCCAGCCGCCATAATAGCCGGACAGGATCCCCACCAGCAGACCGGCGGGGAGCGTAATCGCCGTCACCAGCGCGACCAGCCCCAGCGCCGGACGGGCGCCGAAAATCAGCCTTGAGAGAAGATCGCGGCCGTAGCTGTCGGTGCCGAGCCAGTGCCGCGGGCCCGGACCCTGCAGCCGCGCGGCGGCGTCCTGCCAGTTCGGGTCGAGCGGAGCCAGCCAGGGCGCAAAGAGCGCAATCAGCAGGAGTAACGTAATGATGATCAGGCCGCAAAAGGCGGCGTGAGAGCGGCGCAGGCGGCGTAAAAACAGATAGCCCGGCATCAGCGTATCCTCGGGTCGGTCAGCCGCACCAGCAGGTCGGTGAGGTGATTAATCAGCACAAAGCTCGCGCCGATCAGCAGCGTACCGCCCATGATAGCCGTGGTATCGCCGGCAAAGAGCGCGGTAGTCAGATAGCGGCCAATTCCCGGCCAGGAGAAGACGGTTTCGGTCAGCACCGCGCCTTCCAGCATGGCGGTATAGGCCAGGGCGATCACCGTTAATAGCGTGCCGCGAATGTTCGGCAACACGTGGCGCAGCAGGATGGTCAGCTCGCTGGCCCCTTTGGCGCGCGCCAGCAGGATGTACTCTTTGTTCATTTCGCTCAGGCAGGCGGAACGGGTCAGGCGAGTGATGCTCGCCAGAGAATAATAGGCCAACAGCAGCACCGGCAGCAGCAGGTGCCCGGCGGCGTTTTTAACCGCCTCTTTATCACCCGAGAGCCAGGTATCAATGAGCGCAAAGCCGGTGCGCGGTTCGACGGTATACTGATAGATATCGTCCAGCCGCCCCGGCCCCGGCGTCCACTGCAGTTTGGCGTAAAACAGCGCCAGCATCAGCAGACCGAGCCAGAAGATCGGCACCGAGTTGCCGAGCAGCGTAAAGGTGCGCATCGCCAGATCCCACGGCGAGCCGACGTAGCGGGCGCAGAGAACGCCTGCGATAACGCCCGACAGCGCGCCGATAATCAGCGCCAGCGTGGCCAGTTCGAGGGTGGCCGGGAACGCGGCAAGCAGGTCGTGCAGCACCGGCTGGCCGGTTGAGCTGGCGATACCGAGATCGCCGTGGGCGAGATTCACCAGATAGCGCCAGAACTGCAGCGGCAACGGCTGGTCGAGGCCGAGCTGGTGACGTACCTGATCATAGGTGGACTGACTGGCGTGGTCGCCGACGATTTGCAGCACCCGATCAACCGGCGACAGCGCCGAGAGCGCAAAGGTCACCAGCAGCAGACCGAGCAGCGTCAGGGCCAGCGTCAGCAGTCCCTGAAACAGCGCGAGCAGGGGGCGTTTTGCGCGCCGCTCTGCTCGGGGGGGTAACACAGCAGACATGGTTATTCCGTTGGTAAAAAGTACAGTGTTATCAGCTGGCGCGATCTGTTGTTGTAGCCCGGTCAGCGCAGCGCCACCGGGAAAACATAAGGTATCGGGGCCTGCGTTCCCGGAGGCGGCGCGTTGCGCCTGTCCGGGCTACCTGATCGTACCTGCCCCAGGCGTTATTTGGTTACCCGGTCATACCAGACCATATCGGCATTGAGACCCTGCTGATAACCTTTCACGTTATCGCGAACCACAATCTGGGTTTTACCCTGATCGATAAACACGTAAGGCGAACTGCGCTGCAGCGCCTCCTGCATGTTTTTATACAGATCCAGGCGCTTCGCTGCGTCCGGCTCGGCAACTGCCGCCAGGGTCGCTTTATTCAGCTCCGGGATCTGCCAGCCGTTTAGCCCGGCGACGGTACTGGATTTACCGTCGTTGTACGCAAAGGCGCTGGCGTTAGAGTGGGCATCGAAATAGTCAGGGATCCACAGCCGAATCGCCGCCTGATGCTGTTTGGCGCGCACGCGAGCATAGACCTGGCTACCCGCGGCCGGCAGCAAATCCACCTTCACGCCGCCCTGGGCGAAGCTCGCCTGCATCGACTGGGCGATGGTGATAAACGGCGGCTTGTTTTCGACGTCGAGGGTGAAATGCGCCTCTTTGATGCCCGCTTTAGCGAGGATGTCTTGGGCTTTTTGCGGGTTGAATGTAAACGGGTTATTGTCCAGCGCGCCCGGCAGGCCGACCGGCAGGAAGCTCTGATGGACGAAATATTGCCCCTTCAGCAAATCTTTCGTGATGCCGTTGTAATCTACCAGCCAGCGCGCCGCTTCCCAGAAGGCCGGGTTTTTCAGCAGCGGGTTGGCGCTGTTGCCGGTATTAAAGACCAGATAGTTCTGCTCAGCGGAAGGGATGCTGAGGACCTTGACGCCCGGTTTACCCTGTAGAGCCGCAATCTGGTCGGCGCCGAGATCGCGCGCCACGTCGGCATCACCCTGCTGGATGAGAAGACGACGTGAGGCCGGGTCCGGAACGTTCTTAATAATGATGCTTTTCAGCTTCGGCGCGCCGCCGGGTGCGCTGCTGTTGGCCTCCAGCACGATGGCCTGATGCGGCTGATAGACCCGCATTTTATACGCGCCGCTGCCCGCCGAGTGCATTTTCAGCCAGCCGTTACCGAAGTCGTTATCTTTGGCGTTCGGGGCGACCTGTTTCTCATCGACGATAGAGGCGATCGGCGTGGAGAGAATATTCAGCGCCACCGCCGGGCTGACGTCGGCGGTCCAGCGTAGCTCCAGGGTATGGTCGTCTAGCTTCTTCAGCTGGCTGGCGATGTTATCCGGCTGCCAGCCGAGGACGTTAAGAATAAACGCCGGCGATTTGTTCAGGATGACCGCGCGGGTGTACGAGTAAATGACATCTTCCGGGCGCAGCGGGTTACCGGAGGCGAATTTGGCGTCGGGCTTTAGCTTAATGGTCAGGGTTTTCGCCGCCGGATCGGCCTGCCAGCTTTCGGCCAGGATCGGGGTGATTTTTTCAGGGTTATCGCGGTCCGGCTGCACCAGGCGCTGATAAAGGCTCGGTACCGTCTGGATGCTCGAGAGCTCGTTGGCTTCCGCCGGGTCGAGGCTGACGATATCGTCGAGGCCCTGCGCGACCACCAGGGTCCCCGGCGGCGTGGCGGCGTCAACGGCGGCGGATAACGCGGCGAGCACCAGCAGCGGCAGCAGTTTTTTAGTCATATGCGATCCCTGAAAAAAGTTATTGTGATTATTGATGTTTCGCTACGTTAGGCCGCTTAATTACGGGCGTAAAGTCAAAGATCGGCTAAGTTTATGCTTAAAAAGCATAAGCAAGACCAAGGGGTTATGACGATCGATCGTACCGGGCATCTTCCGGCCATTCGCCTTTCTTGATATAACAATTTGATAACACTACGGGAGATATAAGCGTGCCGGAAATTAATGAATTTGGTCAGCAGGTCAACGATCGCGTGCCAGGGTGGCAGGGCGCGGGACTTCTGCGCCGCACGGCGTTAAATGGCCGCTTTTGCCGGCTGGAGCCGCTGGATACCGAGCGGCATGCGGCGGATCTGTTTGCCGCCTATGCCCTCGGCGACGACAGCGACTGGACCTGGCTTGCCAGCAACTGTCCACAGAGCGTGGAGTCAACGGCGAACTGGATCACCGGTAAGGTTATGGACGACGGGCTGGTGCCGTATGCGGTTATCGATTTGCGCGCCGAGCGAGCCGTCGGGCTGGTCAGCTATATGGCGATTGAGCGGGCGATGGGCACGGTGGAGATAGGGCACGTCACCTGGTCGCGGGCGATGAAAAATACGCCGCTCGGGACCGAGGCGGTGTGGCTGCTGCTGCAAAATGGTTTTGCTCACGGCTATCGTCGGCTGGAGTGGAAGTGCGATTCGATGAATCTCGCCTCCCGCCGCGCCGCCGACCGGCTGGGGTTTACCTGGGAGGGGCGTCTTCGTCAGAGGATGGTGCGCAAAGGACGCACCCGCGATAGCGATATGCTGTCGATTATCGATAGCGAATGGCCCGCGCGCGACGCGGCGCTGCGGGCGTGGCTGGCGCCGGAGAACTTTGATGCTGATGGACGGCAGCTAAAGCGGCTGGAAGATTTTCGCTAGTTTTTCCTCACCCTAACCCTCTCCCGCAGGGAGAGGGGCGGGGGCTTACTCTTACCGGCGAACCGGCGCGCCGTTCGCCACGTAATACGCCGCGGTGCTCTTCGGCAGCGGCTGACGGCCGCGAATGGCGTCAGCCATTTTTTCGCCAATCATGATGGTGGTCGCGTTAAGGTTGCCGGTAATAATCTGCGGCATAATCGAGGCGTCGACCACGCGCAGGCCCTCCAGCCCGTGAACCCGACCTTCGCCATCCACCACCGCCATCTCGTCGTAGCCCATTTTACAGGTGCCGCACGGATGGAAGGCGGTTTCCGCATGATTGCGCACAAACTCATCCAGCTCGGCATCGCTCTGGCACTCCGCCCCCGGACTGATCTCCCGGCCGCGATAGTTATCCAGCGCCGGCTGATGCATGATTTCGCGGGTAATGCGAATCGCGTCGCGGAACTCCTGCCAGTCCTGTTCGCTGGACATATAGTTAAACAGAATCGCCGGATGTTCGTGCGGGTCGCGCGACTTCAGACGCACGTGGCCGCGGCTTGGGGAGCGCATGGAGCCGACGTGGCACTGGAATCCGTGCTCTTTCACCGCGTTTGAGCCGTTGTAGTTAATCGCGACCGGCAGGAAGTGGTACTGAATATTCGGCCACGCAAAGGCTTCCCGGCTGCGAATAAATCCGCCCGCTTCAAACTGGTTGCTGGCGCCGATGCCGGTCCCGCCGAACAGCCATTCGGCGCCGATTTTCGGCTGGTTCCACCACTGCAGCGCCGGGTAGAGCGACACCGGCTCTTTACATTCGTACTGCAGATACATCTCCAGATGATCCTGCAGGTTCTCGCCGACGCCGGGCAGGGCGTGAACCAGCGGAATATCGAACTGGCGCAACAGTTCCGGGCTGCCGACGCCGGAGCGCTGCAGGATTTGCGGCGAAGCGATGGCGCCCGCGCAGAGCAGCACTTCTTTACTGGCGGTGGCGTTTGACGGCGCCGTGCTGTCGCCCTCCAGCCACTCGACGCCGACGGCGCGTTTGCCGGCAAAAATAATGCGATCGGTCAGCGCATGGGTGCGAATGGTCAGATTGGGTCGCGCGCGCGCCTGGTCGAGATAACCGCGCGCGGTACTGGCGCGGCGTCCCTGCGGCGTCACGGTACGATCCATGGGGCCAAACCCTTCCTGCTGGTAGCCGTTAAGATCGTCGGTGCGCGGGTAGCCGGCCTGTACGCCGGCTTCAATCATCGCGTGGAACAGCGGATTGTTGCCCTGCTTTGGCGTGGTGACGCTGACCGGGCCGTCGCCGCCGTGGTAGTCGTTGGCGCCAATATCGCGGGTTTCCGCTTTGCGGTAGTAGGGCAGGCAGTCGAGGTAGCTCCAGTGCTCAAGCCCCGGCGCCGAGGCCCAGTTATCGAGATCCATAGCGTTGCCGCGGATATAGCACATGCCGTTGATTAACGAGGACCCGCCGAGGCCCTTACCGCGTCCGCACTCCATGCGGCGATTGTTCATATGCGGTTCAGGCTCGGTCTCGTAGGCCCAGTTATAGCGCCGACCCTGTAGAGGAAAGGCCAGCGCGGCGGGCATCTGGGTGCGGAAGTCGAAACGGTAATCCGGGCCGCCCGCTTCCAGCAGCAGGACGGTGGTCTGGGGATCTTCCGTCAGTCGTGTAGCCAGTACGTTGCCGGCGGAACCGGCACCAATAATAATGTAGTCAAACTGCAAAAATGACCTCCTGGTTAAAATATGGATTGAAACTGACCCATCTCAACCTGGATGGATTTTATCTGGGTGTAGCTGTGCAGCGTCTGCACGCCGTTTTCGCGGCCAATCCCGGAGTGCTTGTAGCCGCCGACCGGCATCTCCGCCGGGGATTCGCCCCAGGTGTTGATCCAGCAGATCCCGGCCTCCAGCCGATGAATCAGGCGATGGGCGCGGTTTAAATCCGGCGTGACGACGCCGGCGGCGAGGCCGTATTCGGTGGCGTTGGCGCGGCGAACCGCTTCTTCCTCATCGTCGTAGCTCAGAATCGACATCACCGGGCCGAAGATCTCTTCGCGGACGATGGTCATCTGGTCATCGCAGTCGGTAAACACCGTCGGGGCGACCCACGCGCCTCGGTCGAAGCCTTCGCCTTTCAGCACCTCGCCGCCGCAGAGCAGGCGCGCGCCTTCTTGCTTGCCGATCGCGATGTAGCGCAGCACGTTATCGCGGTGCGGGAAGCTCACCAGCGGCCCGAAGTTGGTGCTTTCAGCAAACGGATCGCCGGGACGGATACGCGCCACGCGAGCGAGGATTTTCTCTTCAAACGCCGCCTTCAGGCGCGCCGGAACGAATACCCGGGTGCCGTTGGTGCAGACCTGTCCTGAACTATAGAAGTTAGCCATCATCGCGATGTCGGCGGCGAGGTCGAGGTTGGCGTCTTCGCAGACGATCAGCGGCGATTTACCGCCCAGCTCCATGGTGACTTCCTTCAGCGAGGAGGCGGCGGAGTTGGCCATCACTTTTTTGCCGCTGGCGACGCCGCCGGTAAAGGAGATTTTGGCGATGTCCGGGTGCTCGGTAAGATACTGGCCGGTTTCGGCGCCGATGCCCGGCAGCACGTTAAATACCCCCGCCGGCAGTCCCGCCTCGCGGTAAATTTCCGCCAGCTTCAGGGCGGTGAGCGGGGTGACTT
>OJVE01000439.1_pt1 | contig 14609 bp, 15 predicted proteins | sample 1600081 | NCBI WGS metagenome assembly OJVE01 (sample SAMN04436789, study PRJEB24849) | human gut metagenome | biome: human gut; feature: NICU; material: stool | host: Homo sapiens | place: USA: Saint Louis, MO | collected 2011-04-13 | reverse complement strand
GGTAGCGAAACCCGCGTGAAAGTGGTGAAGAACAAAATCGCTGCGCCGTTTAAACTTGTATATTGATGGGCAATTAGTTAGTTCTATTACGTTTTGTATGCCTTGGGTGAAATACTCAACGCCGGATAAATATCCGCATATTGCTCATTTTGTAACGGCGCCAGCTTTCAAAGGCAAAGGATATGCACGGGAAGTCTTGGGCTATGCAGAGGAGCTTTTAAAAGAACAGTTTAAAACACATATTGTTACACTAGGAACGGCTAAGGAGCATCCGTGGTTGCCTAAAATGTATGAATCCTTTGGGTTTACGGCGTATGATAAGGTTCATTTTAGAGGAAAACAGCATACAACTATATTATTCAAGAAAGAATTAAATTAATAAAGAAAGCGTTATATTAATTACGTAAATTACCTTGTACTCTATTTGAGTGTTTTATGCTCTGATCGCAGATCAGGGACATTCACTAAATTTAGATACAAGGTATTTTTTTGTGTAAGATTATGACTATTCAGTATATAATATATACATATAACGTATCTTTATGGTTATATGTGTTATGGATGATTTGTAGAAAGGATGTGTCCATATGTTGATTTTGGCAGGTATTTTAGTGATGGTCATCGGTCTAATGCTGCGCTTTAATGCCTTGTTAGTTGTCGTAGCCGCAGGTTTTGTAACGGGCCTGGCAGGTGGTCTCAGTATCAACGATATCGTTGGTGCTATTGGGGAGGCCTTTGTTAAAAATCGTTATATGTCATTATTTATTTTAATTTTACCTGTTATCGGTCTTATGGAACGTCACGGCTTGCGTGAACGGGCAGAAATTTTAATTAGCAAGATCAACGCTGCTACGGCAGGTCGTATCTTTATGATTTACTTATTTGTGCGTCAAGTAACTGTAGCCTTTGGCATTAACATGTCCGGTATGGTTGCTATGGTTCGTCCATTGATTGCTCCTATGAGTGAAGCTGCGGTAGCTCAAGGCCGTCCAGTATCTCAACGTACGCTTGATAAGGTGCGCGGTGTGGCTGCTTCTGCAGATAATATAGGTAACTTCTTCGGTCAAAACTTATTCCTTGCTGCTGGTGGGTTATTACTCATCAAAGGCGTTATGGAACAATTAGGTTATTCTGTAGAATTAACAGATATGGTATTGTACGGATTGCCAACTGCTGTTTGTGCCTATATCGTTAACTTTATTCGCTTTATTATCTTTGATAAAACAATTCAAGCATCTGTAGCTCGTGACGAAGCGGATATGAAAGCTGGTAAATTAGTACCTAATGAGTTAAATATTCTTGTTACACCAGAAGAATTGAAGAAGGAGGCTGAATAATATGTTAGAAATATTCTATAAAATGCAGCCCTTAGATTATGTATATCTTCTCGTAGGGATTCAATCATTTCTAGATAAAGAACATAAATATCGCATTGGTACAGGCTTATTTTGGCTCTTATATAGCGTATCCTTTATCTTTGGTTCTTATCTCTCCAAGGAAATTAATGGTTGGCTTGTCATTGCTATGGCGGCTATTGTATTAGTAAAACAACTCGGCAAAGGCCATTACTTTGAATCTCCTATCGAATTCAAAAAAGGCGAAGCTGTTCGCATTGGTAATGTTATCTTCGTACCAGCGTTACTTGTTGGTATTATTACATTCTTCATTGGTTTCTTTACTAAGTTAGGCGCTCTTGTTGGTCTAGGTATTGCCGCAATCATCGCTATGTGTGCTGCTCTTTTTATTACAAAGGGCGAACTTAACCAAGGTTTCCATGAAGGTCGTCGTCTTATCGATGCTATCAGTTGGACTGCTATTTTGTCCCAGTTATTAGCGGCTCTTGGGTATCTATTTAATTTGGCTGGCGTTGGTAAACTTATCTCCAGTGCAGTCGCAAGTGTAGTACCAGCAGATAATGTATTCCTCGTTGTTGTGGCTTACTGCATCGGTATGGTTATCTTCACAATGATCATGGGTAACGCCTTTGCTGCATTTGCGATGATTACAAGTGCCATCGGTATCCCAATGCTCGTTGTAGCTCATGGTGCGAACCCTGCGGCTGTTGGTGCTATAGCAATGCTTGCAGGCTATTGCGGTACTTTGATGACACCTATGGCTGCCAACTTTAACATCGTACCGGTAGCGCTCCTTGAAATGCGCGACCAATACGGCGTTATTAAAGCACAACTTCCAATTGCATTAATCATGCTCGTATTGAATATTCTATTAATGTATTACTTTATTTAACCCTTTTCTGTGAAAGCACGATATTCTTATGAGACTGTATGATATATCCTTCTAAGATTATGTATCATGTTTGATTATTCTAATGAACCATAAGATATCGTTATGAGGTAGTGTGATGAAAACAATTTTAATTACCGGCTTTGATCCATTCGGCGGTGAACCTATTAATCCGGCTTGGGAAGCGGTCAAAACAATGGATGGTTATACTGATGGTGATTACAAGGTAGTGACACAAATGGTTCCTACCATTCGTTATAAATCTGTTGATACTGTAAAAGCAGCGGCTGAACAGTGCCAACCAGATTTCATTCTATGTGTAGGTCAAGCAGGTGGTCGCCCAGATATTACAGTGGAACGCGTTGCTATTAACTGTGACGATTTCCGCATTCCAGATAATGGGGGGAACCAACCTGAAGATGAATCTGTTGTAGCCGATGGCCCTAGTGCCTATTTTGCGACATTGCCTATAAAAAATATCGTCAATGCGTTACATCAAAACGGTATTCCTGCTAAGGTTTCCAATACAGCGGGTACCTTCGTATGCAATCATTTGATGTATGGTGTATGTCACTATGCTGCGCAAAAGGGCAATATTAAGGCGGGCTTTATGCACATCCCATACTTGCCATCCCAAGTGGTGGATAAACCAAATCAACCAAGCATGGCTGTTGAAACTGTACGTGCCACATTGGAAACCATCGTTCATGTATTAGCTCATGGTGAAAGTTACAAGGCACAAGATATTAACTATACAACACCTCACGAATAAAAATATTACCAATACTAGTGTTTGTTTAATACAAATAATTTAAATAAAGCTCGAGTTATATCTAGAAACGATATAACTCGAGATTTTTGTTTGTAATAGATATTATAAATTTTAAATACCCACTATTGACATAGGTTTTTAAATAATATAATATAGGCTTATATTCATATTAAGTTAGTAGGAATAGTTGAGGGATATCACAAAAGCTTTCACCATAAAAAGTGGAATAAAGCTAATGGGGATGACCTTTATAAGGAGTATAGAATGAGTGAACACGTAGATGTAAGTAAAATCAAGGATCCTACCATTGCGGCGGCTCGTAAAGAAGTTGAGTTTCAACGCGCTATGAATCCTTGTCCCATCGATTTTTCTGAGTTTCAATCTAGTAACCCTCGTTCTCAAGGGGAGCAGAAGGAGTATGAAGGTAAAGATGCATCGAATTTTAACCGTCGTCAAAAATATTCTGATAGCGAAGAACCTCAATTCACAACACCTTTTGGCAGTGAACCAGGGTTTCTACCTGTAGAAAAGGACCGTTACCGCCTTGTATGGTCTAAGCATTGTCCTTGGGCCCATCGCATTGCAATTGCCATCGATTTACTTGGCTTAGATAAAGTGATTTCAAAAGGCACGGTTGATCCATTGCGTCCTGCAGGTGTAATTGCAGACTGGTTCTTTACCCTTGATAAGGATGAAAAGGACCCTGTATTGGGCATTCACTCCTTAGGTGAAGCGTACCGCAAAGGCGACCCTAACTACGATGCACGCTCCACAGTACCAGCTATCGTAGATGTTACAACAGGTGCTGTTGTAAATAATGACTACCATGCGTTGACTACAGAATTGGCATTGGGTTTTAAAGATTTTGTGTCCCCTGATGCACCAGATATTTATCCTGAGGAATTGCGTGCCGACATCGATGCATTGAATGTTATCATCTACGCTGACTTCAACTTGGCTGTAAACTTGGCAGCTCTTGTAACAAACCAAAAAGATTACGAATATTACTATGATCGTATCTTTGCTCGCTTAGATTGGCTCGAAGAACGCCTTAGTAAACAACGTTACTTGATGGGTGATACTATTACCGATCCAGATATCCGTATTTTCCCAACATTAGCGCGCTTTGACCTCGTGTTCTATCAAAAATATTTGGTGAATAAAAAACGCCTCGTAGACTATCCAAATCTTTGGAACTATGCGAAGGATTTGTACTCTAATCCAGCATTCGGTGGCACAACAGACTTCGACTCCATGCGTAAACGCTTCTACTATGTAGACCATACGCCATTTGAAGACCTACCACGCCTCGTTCCAAAAGGTCCAGACGACTCCATTTGGTTAGAACCAAATGATCGTGCTGAAAAATTTGGTAAATAAAATAGATAGTAAATTCATATGTTGGATGAGCTGTATTTAGTAAATCTTTTACTATGAAATCTGATATATTACTGACGAATCGATCAATATATTTAATTATAGATAACTGAAAGGAAGGCTCCATGGATTCCGTAACACAGACGATTGTGAACTACATAGAACAAACGGATGTGGCGAACCGTGAGGACCTACTGTCAGTGGCTCGTATTGCCTTTCTAGATTATCTAGCATCCTTAGCACCAGCAGAGAACGAACAAGCCGTTCAAGACTTGGCTCGGTTCATAGGGGCTAAGTCATCTATAGGCTCGGATGTTGGCCATGTTATGAACTCCACTGTTTTGAGTGGCAAGGTTATATCAGAGGGCAAAATTGACTTAGCAATAGAAAATGTATTTAAAGCCGATAAAGCTTTGTATTATGGCTTTGCCTCCCATTATTTAGATTTTGATGATGCTCAGGCAAATCTGGCAGGTCACTTCAGTACTGTTTTATACTCTGCTTTACTGGCAGTGCTTGAGCCGACGGATACATGGAACGAATTTTTTCGGGCCTATATCATCGGTGCCGAGCTAGAAGGGATTATTGGGTCCCTCATCAATCCTGCCCATCGGACCCAAGGATGGCATTCTACAGGGACCGTTGGTGTCATTGGGGCGGTGGCCGCTATAGGCGCTTTGCGAGGCCTTCATGGTGAAAGCTTGGCTCAGCTCCTGTCTTTGGCTGCCACACAATCGGCAGGCATGTTCTTTCAAAGTGGTACAGATGGTAAGCCTCTCCATGCGGGACTAGCAGCACGCAATGGCGTATGGGCTTACGAACTGTTACAACATACATCACTTAAAACAAGCACAAAACCATTTGACCCTGAACGGGGTTGGTTTAAAACCATCGGTAATATTACCGTTACATCGGATGACATCGCTAGCCATTGGCTAGTACCAGGACAACTTATTGAGCCTGGCTTGTGGATGAAGGTCCATCCCTATTGCTCGGCAGCCATTTGTGGCGCTGAAGCAGCAGAAATCGTGGCACATAGATTATATACATCTGATTCATTCTTGTGGGATGAGATAGATCGAGTGACTGTTCACTTTCCACCTGGTGCTGATGCGGCATTGCGTTATACATCGCCAACAACAGGTCGAGAAGGGCAGTTTTCCATAGAGTACATCGTGTACCAAGTTCTTGCGTATGGGGCGGTACAGGATGAGTTGTTCAAGATAGATGCCATAGACACAGATGTACGAGACTGTATGTCGCGTATAGAGCGTGTTTATGATTTACCAAAGGTATCCCAAACGGAGCGGATTACGAAAGTAACCGTTACCTTGAAAAACGGAGATACTTTCACAGAAACGGTGAACAATCCAAAAGGATCACCGAATAATCCTCTCACTATGGAGGATATACGCATAAAATTAGGTCTTACCTTGAAGGCTGACCAAATAGATAGAATCATTGAGGCTTTTACCCATACAGATGAGGTTGAGCCATTCCTGCAAACATTGCGAAAAGAAGGAGTTTTACATGTTTAATACAAAGAAATTGACGAAATTATTTGCTATTGGCGCGTTGGCACTAGGCGTGCTTGTGGTAGCTGGTTGCGGTGACGATACATCTAAGGATGCAAAAGTAAATCCTGATGTTAAAGTAATTAACGTAGCTACACGCGGTACAGTTCGCCCCTATTCCTATACAGATGATAATGGCAACCTTACTGGTTTTGACGTAGAATTGTTGAAAGAAATTGAGCGTCGTAATCCAGACCTTCACTTCAACTTCAAGCCAATGGCCGTTGATGCTGCCTTTGTAGCAATGGATGCAGGACAAGTGGACATGATTGCAAACCAAATGCGTCGCAACCCGACACGTGAAGCAAAATACTACTACACAAATGAGGTTAACAACTACTCTACACGTAAATTAGTAGTTAAAAACGACCGCAACGACATCTCTAAATTGGATGATTTGAAAGGCAAAAAAATCGCCGTTACTACATCCTCTGAGTTCAACGAATTAGTAAAACAATTCAACGAAACAGCAAATCCTCAAATCGAGGTTATCTATACAGATAAAGCGGGTGCTGAAACATTGAATCTCGTTGCTACAGGCCGTGCTGATGCAGCCGGTGAGTATGAATACGTAATTAACTCTGCTATTAAAGACCGTGGCTTGCCACTTAAAGCCGTAGGCGATGTATTGGCCGTAGTACCAACTTATTTCTTGTCTAAACGTACAGATGACATGAAACAAGTAAACGAAAAAATCGATAAAACTATGAAAGAAATGCGTGCAGATGGTACGTTGAAAAAACTTTCTGAACAATATCTCGGTGGGGATTACACATTCGATCCAACACAAAAATAACGGATAGGCCGCCTTGGCGGCCTTATTCTATTATGTCTAGAAGCGAGGTGCTACTGTGGGCAAGTATTTTGATGTGTCCTACATGATCCAAGCGTTTCCACAGCTCTTGAATTATGTGCATGTAACGGTATTAATCACCGTTATTTCTGCCATCTTAGGTGTTATTTTGGGCTCTATCATAGCCATCATTCGCCTCAAGAAGGTACCAGTATTAAACCAATTATTTATCGTATTTATCTCCTTTATGCGGGGTACACCGTTCTTGGTACAGCTCTTCCTCATTTACTTTGGGGTGCCAGAAATTATGTCCCATATGGGGCTTAACATGAGAAATGTGCCAGGTCTCGTATTCGTGTATGCCGTATTTACCTTACATATTGCAGCTTACAGCGCTGAAATCATGCGCTCCAGTATTGATGCGGTGGCTCCTGGTGAGAAGGAAGCCGCTAAAAGTCTTGGTATGACCGAGTTCCAAAGCTATGTGCGCATCATCTTGCCGCAGGCTTTCACCATGAGTATTCCACCGTTGACGAACCTCGTTATCGGCATGTTGAAAGGGACAGCGCTCATCTTTAACGTCGGCGTTGTCGATATGATGCGTAAGGCGGACCTCATGGGCGGCAATAGTCAGCGCTACCTTGAGCTATTCGTCGATGCAGCTATCATTTATGGCATTTTAATTATCATCGTGTCTCTCTTGGGCCGATTGCTTGAAAAACGTTTTACCGTTGCGGGCAAGGAAACGCAACGCATTTTGATCAGTGAGGAGTAGGGGCGTATGGGACATATAATCGATTCAACCTATATTTATGGCACCTTCTTTGCTGTCATTCCTTATGTGAAAGTCACCCTTATGATTACCTTCCTCAGCGTTGGTTTGGGTACAATCCTAGGGTTATTAAGTTGCGTGCTACAACAAAATAAAGTGCCTGTGCTCAGTCAGCTCAGCTACCTATATGTATTATTGTGCCGTAGTATTCCGAACATGGTTCTCTTATACCTCGTGTACTATGGTTTACCAATTCTATTCCTCGCGCTAGAGGATCAAACAGGGGTGCATGTGCCCTTTGAAAAGGTGCCAGCTACCTTTGTAGCCGTTGTAGGTTTAACCTTGCACACAGGAGCCTATTTGAGTGAAATCTTCCGGGCTGCCTTACAATCGGTACCGAAAGGGCAAATGGAAGCGGCTCAGGCCATCGGTATGACTTGGTTCCAAGCGTTCCGCCGCATCGTGTTGCCACAAGCGACAGTCTTTGCGTTGCCACTATTTACGAATCAGTTTCTTAACACCATGAAGAGTACCAGCATTGTATTCGTTATCACCGTTATTGAATTGTTCGGCGCTGCAAAGTTATATACAGAGGAAAATTCACAGTATTTTGAGGCCTACATCGTGGTGGCCGGTCTATTCTGGGTGATGGGGATTGTCTTTGAATTTATCTTCCATCGTTTAGAAATCTATGCAAGCAAGTATAAACGAGGTAATGCATTATGATAGATATTAAACAAGTTCACAAATCTTTCGGGAACCGTGAAATTTTAAAGGGCATCGACTTACATGTGCCAACGGGATCTGTAACGGTTATCCTTGGACCATCTGGCAGCGGTAAGACGACATTCCTTAGAACGCTTAACTTCCTTGAAAAGGCCGATGCAGGGACAATGCAATTAAATGATATTTCTGTAGACTTACATAAAGCGTCTAACAAGGAAATCCTAAACGTACGCCGTAACACATCCATGGTCTTCCAGTCTTATAATTTGTTCTCTAATAAGACAGTAATTGAAAACATTATGGAAGGTCTTGTAACAGTTAAAAAGATGAAAAAATCTCAAGCCCGTGAAATCGCGCAACGCTTCCTCAAGGAAGTAGGTATGGAAGGCTATGATGATTACTATCCTGTACAATTATCTGGGGGCCAACAACAACGTATCGGTATCGCTCGCGCCCTTGCGATGGACCCAGAGGTTATCCTCTTTGACGAACCTACATCTGCCCTCGATCCTGAACTCGTAGGGGAAGTATTGGCTGTTATTCGCAAGATTGCTAAAGAACTCAAGGTTACGATGATTATCGTAACTCACGAAATTGGCTTTGCCAAAGAAGTGGCTGACCAAGTCGTATTTATGGAAGGCGGCGTCATCGTAGAACAAGGGGATCCTAAGGTTGTCCTTGAACATCCAACAGAAGAACGAACACGCAAATTCTTGAGCCGTTACCTTACACTAGATAGCGAACAACCTCTAGATAGCGCAGCGTTATAAGGCTCTGCTAGCTCTGTTTTAAAATACTAGTATTATATTAAAAATGTGATACTGTATTGATATAGCTAATTCTAATGTGCAATCTAATGACGCAGTTAGTTTATGATTAGAGCATTTTGAACGAGGTAAATAGATGAAAGAATTTAGACAATTAACCGTAGATGATGCGGCTGAGTATCACGAGGTGTTGATTGCTGGATATGCAGAGAATAAGAACTATCCTATATCCTTCGATGCTATCAACTTTAGCCCAGAAGAGTCTCGGGCGTGGATCTTAAAATATCCTGTATTCGGTCTCTACGTAGATGGCTCCTTGGTATGCTCTATTTCATTCCGCATGCCTTGGATTCCAAAGGCTACACCAGACGTATATCCCCACATTGCACACTTTGTGACGGCCCCTGAACATAAGGGGAAGGGCTATGCTCGTGAAGTCCTTGCCGAAGCAGAAGACCTATTGCGCAACGTATATAAAACACCAGCCGTAACACTAGGTACTGCTGCAGAACACCCGTGGCTTGCCAAAATGTATGAAGGCTTTGGCTTTAAAGAATATAAACGGAAACAGTTGCCTGGGAAGGTACATACAACGATATTCTTTAAGAAAACATTGTAGTTACCAAAATTCATTGCATTCTTCAAAGAGTTTTTGGAACGAGAGCCAAAATAAAAAGAGTCGCATCCTAATGATGCGACTCTTTTCTGTACCCAGTTTCTATATACAATTATTTTGTAACAACTTTAAGATCTACAGGGATTTTAGCTTCTACAGCTTCGCCTTTAATAACTTTTTGTGCTGTATCGATAGCGATTTTACCCATTTGGTCTGGTTGTTGAGCAATTGTTGCAGCTAATGTGCCGCCTTTAACAGCTTTGTCTGCATCAGCAGTACCGTCAAAGCCTACGATGAAGATTGTTTTGCCTGCGGATTTAGCTGCTTGGATAGCGCCCAATGCCATTTCGTCGTTATGAGCGAAGATAGCTTGTACATCAGGGTTAGCTTGCAAAATGTTTGTTGCTACGTTCAAACCTTTTGTACGGTCGAAGTCAGCACTTTGTTTTGCTACTATTGTTAAGTCTTTGTCAGCTACGTTGTGGAAACCTTGGCCACGTTCACGTGTGGCGGAAGCACCAGGGATACCTTCGATTTCAGCTACTTTTGCAGCTTTGCCTACTTTATCAGCGATAAGTTGAGCTGCCATTTCGCCGCCTTTTACGTTATCGGAAGCGATGTGAGCTACTACTTTGCCTTTGTCGGCAGAGCGGTCAACAGTGATTACAGGAATGTTTTTAGCATTTGCTGCCTCTACGGAAGTAGAGATAGCTGCAGAGTCTACAGGGTTGATGATCAATACGGAAACGCCGCTTTCAAGCAAGTCGGAAATATCGTTTGCTTGTTTAGCTGGGTCGTTTTGAGCATCAACGATTTTAACTTTAAGACCAAGCGCTTTCGCTTGAGCCTCAACGCCTTCCTTCATAGTTACGAAGAATGGGTTGTTCAATGTGGAAACAGAGAAGCCGATTGTGCCGGATTTTTTGTCGCCGCCGTTATCAGCGCTTTTACCACAGCCTGCTACAAGACCGATAACCATGATAGCCATCGCCAACAGTAACAATAGTTTTTTCATAGGAACCTCCTAGGCTTTCTTGCGGTCTGCAAGAACCGCCAATAAAATGACAATACCTTTTACAACTTGTTGATAGAAACTGGAAACGTCGAGAATATTTAACCCGTTGTTGAGGGTACCGATAATGAGGGCACCAATTAATGTGCCAACGATATGACCACGACCACCAGCAAGGCTTGTGCCGCCAAGAACTACGGCTGCAATAGCATCAAGTTCGTAGCCTGCACCTGCTGTAGGTTGTGCAGAGTTAAGACGAGAGGTGATGATTGCACCGGCGATACCACAGAGCATACCTGTTAAGGCATACACGAAGATTTTAACGCGGTCAATCTTGATACCAGCAATGTAACTTACCTTTTCACTACCACCTACGGCGTATGTTTTGCGGCCTAAGGATGTGCGGCTCAATACGAACCAGAGGATGATGAAAGCTAGAAACATTGTGATAGCTGGAACTGGAAGGCCTGCAATATCCCCTTGGCCAAAGCCGTGGAATAGAGGGTCTTGCGTAAGGCCAGAGATTGGGTTGCCGTCTGTGAATACTAAGGTTGCACCACGGTAGATTGTCATGGTCGCCAAGGTAGCGATAAATGGAGCTACGCGGCCATAGGTAATAACGAGACCGTTAATACCGCCCAATACGAGGCCCGCACCTGCGGCTAAGATGATAGCTAATACAGGGTCAGTACCAGTTACGATGAGGTTGGCCATCACTGCACTAGAGAGAGCAAGGATGGAACCAACGGATAAGTCGATACCGCCAGTTAAGATGACGAAGGTCATACCAAAGGCGATGATCGCATTGATGGATACTTGGCGCAACAAGTTACGCAAGTTAGAGAATTCAAGGAAACTGTCGTTCATGACAGAGATAATGATAAATAATAGGATGAGGCCGATGAGGGGGCCTAATTTTTTTACATATTGTAGAGCTTTGCTGTCCATTATTGTCCTCCTGTGGCTAATGTCATAATCGATTCTGGTGTTGCATCGCTACGGTCCAAGATACCTGCTACGCGACCTTCATGAATGACCATAACGCGGTCGCTCATGCCGAGCACTTCAGGTAACTCAGAGGACACCATGATAATGGACACACCATCGTTCGTTAATTCGTTCATTAAATCATAAATATCACGTTTCGCGCCGATATCGATACCGCGCGTAGGCTCGTCCATGATGATAATGGATGGCTTTTTACCAACCCATTTTGCGATAACCACCTTTTGTTGGTTACCACCAGAAAGGGACGATGCCGGTTCGTGAATAGATTGTGTTTTAACGCCCAGTTTTTTAGACAATTCGTCAGCAAAAGACGTAAGTTTGCCCTTATCTAGTACATGAGAGGGGCAAATTTCGCCAAGATTCGGCAATGTAATATTAGAACCAATGGAGAAATCGAGGATCAAGCCTTCGCTTTTTCTATTTTCTGTGATGAAAGCAATGCCAGCCTTGATGGCATCTTCTGGTTTTTTACAGTTTAGGACGGAGCCGTTTACTGTTACGGTGCCGCCGTTGTGTTTATCTACACCGAAAATGGCACGCATAATTTCTGTACGGCCAGCGCCCATGAGACCTGCTACGCCGAGAATTTCCCCTTTACGCAAGGAGAAGGAGATGTCGTTGTCAAAACCTTCTGGTTTGAGGTTATCAACGCTCATCACTACTTCGCCTGGTGTTGTCGTGCGAGCAGGGTAGAACTCGTCGATGGAACGGCCTACCATGTAGCGTACTACTTCGTCTACAGAAATCTCAGATGTTGGTTTAGTGATAATCGTGTGACCATCACGCATAACCGTAATCGTATCACATTCGCTAAATACTTCTTCCATGCGGTGAGAGATATATACGATAGCAACGCCGCGTGCTTTCATTTTGCGCATCATGTTGAACAATGTCGCCGTTTCACGCTCTGTGAGGGCAGCTGTCGGTTCGTCCATGATGACAACCTTTGCATCTAACATTAAGATACGAAGGATTTCCGTCATTTGTTGGTGACCAACGGAGCAAAGGCCTGCTTCTGTTGTGAGGGGCAATTCGATGCCTAGTTCGCGACATGTGTTTTCAGCCTCAGTGAGCATCGCCTTTTTGTCGAGCATACCAAATTTGTTGCGCTTTGGTCTCATTAAATATAGATTTTCTAACAATGTTAGATTTGGCCAAATGTTGAGCTCTTGGTGGATGAAAGCCACACCGTTTAGCTCGGCCTCTCTCGGGTTCGGGAAGGTACGATCTACGCCGTCGATGGTGATTGTACCAGCATCCGCCTTGTGAATACCGGTGAGGATATTCATGAGCGTAGACTTGCCGGCCCCATTTTCGCCCATCAAGGCGTGAACCTCGCCCTCCTTGAGGGTAATACTTACATCGCGCAGTACTTGGTTCGTACCAAATGCCTTTGCAATGCCTGACATAACAATTTCCATAACTACTCCTATATGATTGGTGAAAGTATATCTTAATCTATTATTCTACGGACGATCGCTGAAAATACAATCGGCGCGCAAGATAATATTGGCATACAGAGATGCTTCACCAGTTCTAATAATGCACTTGCATTGTTTTGTGGCTTCTTTGAAAGCTTCATGGCTTGTTTCAATCCATTCGTATTGCTCGGATGGGAAGGTAGACTCTAAGAAGGCATAAGCCTTAGGATTGTTTTCTTTAATTTCTGTTGCCACATGAATCGCTTCGGATTTCATATGCTTAGCGATGATGGATACTACTTGCTCAAAGCTGGGTACACCAAAATCCAAGGCTAAGTCGATTTTTTGAACCCCTTCAGGTACCGGTAAGCCACAATCAGAGATACAAATTGTATCTGTGTGACCAAGATCTGCCAAAACCTTAGCGATATGGCTATTTAAAATGCCGTGTCGTTGCATGGTAAACTCCTTTTCAATCTATATTTGTTCTGCTAAGAATGCAGCGACCTCGTCCTTTGTTGGCATACCACCTTGAGCTCCCAAGCGTTGGATGGAGAGGGCAGCTGCTGCATTGCCGTAGTGTAGAGCGTCGGCTAAGCTTTTACCATTAACGATAGCCGTTGCAAAGGCACCGTTAAATGTATCGCCAGCACCTGTTGTATCTACGGGCTCAACCTTGAAGCCAGGTACGATGTGGATTTCACCGTTGTCCGCATACCCTACACCCTTGCTACCAAGGGTAACGATGATTTTGTTTTCGTTAGCTAGTAAAATCTCCTCTGTAGATTGATTAGGGTAGAGCGCAGATAGCTCATGTTCGTTTGGCGTAATATAGGTTGCTAATTTTAACCATTCCGAATCGAGGTCGGTTGCAGGAGCAGGATTTAAGAGGACTTTCACATTCGCCTTGTGACAACGACGAACGATGTATTCAATAGTTGGAATAGGAATCTCGTTTTGCACCATTACGAGATCGGCTTGCTCGATAGCAGACCAAGCGTTATCTACTACGGACTGGTCTACCTTAGCATTAGCACCTGCAATCACGATGATGCTATTATCGCCTTCAGCTAATGTAATGTGTGCTGTACCGGTTGTAGTATTCGGTACCGTAACGATGTAATCTGTATTGATGAAATTTTCTTTTAAATTATCTAAAATCATTTGGCCGTATGCATCCTCACCGATACAGCCGACCATTGTGACCTCTGCACCTAGACGAGCTGCAGCCACCGCTTGGTTTGCACCCTTGCCACCGTGCGCGATGTGCAATTCGTTGCCCATAATTGTTTCGCCCGCAGTAGGGCGTTTATCCGCGAGGACTACAATATCCATGTTGCAACTGCCAATAACAACAATACGATTCATAATAACTCCTTAATAAGCCTCTGCCCTAACTGGGACTAAAAATGACTATCATTTATTTTTATACATAGAATCTTGCATATTTTATACAACGAACTGTATATATAAATATAATTGATAATCTAAGAGGCATTTGCTTTCACATACCTATAAGTGTATATT
>OJVE01000431.1_pt1 | contig 14713 bp, 15 predicted proteins | sample 1600081 | NCBI WGS metagenome assembly OJVE01 (sample SAMN04436789, study PRJEB24849) | human gut metagenome | biome: human gut; feature: NICU; material: stool | host: Homo sapiens | place: USA: Saint Louis, MO | collected 2011-04-13 | reverse complement strand
CGGTAGCCGTTCAGCTGCGCGCCCTGACCGCGGGTCGCGGTGAACAGTTCGTTACGCATTGGATCGTAAACAACGGCGACTTCAGTACGGCCTTTGATGCGTACTGCGATAGACACAGAGAAGTGTGGCAGGCGCTTAACGAAGTTGGTGGTGCCATCCAGTGGATCGATAACCCATTGAACATCCTGATCGGTACCTTCATGTTCACCGCTTTCTTCGGTGATGATGGTGTGCTGCGGGTAAGATTTGCGGATCGTTTCGATAATAATCGCTTCGGCGGCTTTATCGACGTTAGTCACGAAATCATTGCTGCCTTTCTGGCTGGTTTCTACGGAGTCTGGGGTTTCGTAGTGTTTGGCAATTACATTACCCGCCTTGCGCGCTGCGCGCACGGCGATGGTCAGCATCGGATGCATCGGTCTCTCTCACTGGATGTTAAAGAACAGGAAAATCGGCGCAGAGTATAGCAGCGGGATCGGATTATGTCTCTCGTTTATGATAATATGCCCGAATATTCTTCAGACACTGAATCCAGACATCTAAAAATTATGCTGCAAAACATTCGAATCGTGCTGGTCGAAACATCGCACACCGGCAACATGGGCTCTGTGGCCCGCGCTATGAAAACCATGGGCTTAACGAACCTGTGGCTGGTTAATCCGCTGGTGAAACCAGACTCTCAGGCTATTGCGCTGGCGGCCGGCGCCAGCGACGTGATCGGGAATGCACAGATTGTGGACACCCTGGACGAAGCCCTGGCCGGTTGCAGTCTGGTGGTGGGGACCAGCGCGCGCTCCCGTACGCTGCCCTGGCCGATGCTGGACCCGCGCGAATGCGGCCTGAAAAGTATCTCAGAAGCGGAACAGGCGCCGGTTGCGCTGGTGTTTGGTCGTGAACGCGTTGGCCTGACCAACGAGGAATTACAGAAATGCCACTACCACGTGGCGATTGCCGCAAACCCGGAATACAGCTCGCTGAACCTGGCGATGGCGGTGCAGGTGATTGCCTACGAAGTGCGCATGGCATGGCTGGCGACGCAGGAGAAACCGGTCGAACCTAAAGAAGAGACGGCCTACCCGCTGGTGGACGATCTGGAGCGCTTCTACGGCCACCTGGAGCAGACGCTGCTCTCGACCGGCTTTATCCGTGAAGGCCATCCAGGGCAGGTGATGAACAAGCTGCGCCGTATGTTCACCCGGGCGCGCCCGGAAAGCCAGGAGCTGAACATCCTGCGCGGGATCCTGGCGTCTATTGAGCAGAAGAATAAAGAGTAGTGCCGTGTGTTCGCCGGGTGGCGCTTCGCTTACCCGGCCTACAAAGCCCGTAGGCCCGTGCAAGCGCAGCGCCGCCGGGCAAAAAATACGGCACAGAAGGTTAAATACCTGACTAAAACAGTCAAGTAAATAGTTGACCAATTTAGTCAGGAATGTCAGACTTGGCCCTGCTATGCAATACCCCCATTTTACAATAAAAAACCCCGGGCAGGGGCGAGTTTGAGGTTAAGTAAGACATGAGACTGACATCTAAAGGGCGTTATGCCGTGACCGCGATGCTGGACGTTGCGCTCAACTCCGAAGCGGGCCCGGTTCCGTTGGCTGATATTTCTGAACGACAGGGGATCTCCCTCTCTTATCTGGAACAGCTGTTCTCCAGACTGCGTAAAAATGGACTGGTGTCCAGCGTTCGTGGCCCGGGCGGCGGTTATCTGCTGGGTAAAGACGCGGGCAGTATTGCGGTTGGCGAAGTGATTAGCGCAGTTGACGAATCCGTAGATGCGACCCGTTGCCAGGGCAAAGGCGGCTGCCAGGGCGGCGATAAATGCCTGACCCACGCGCTGTGGCGCGATCTGAGCGACCGTCTGACCGGCTTCCTGAATAACATCACCCTGGGTGAGCTGGTTAATAACCAGGAAGTTCTGGATGTTTCTGGTCGTCAGCACAGTCAGGATTCACAACGCAGCACCCGCACGCAGGACGCCATCGACGTTAAACTGCGCGCGTAATTAAAAAGATAAGTATTCAGAATCAGGCCGGGGTGGTCACACCCCGCGTACTCGGTCGTACATCCAGCCGGTTGCCTGATTCCTTGCATTGAAGCGATGTACGGAGTTTATAGAGCAATGAAATTACCGATTTATCTCGACTACTCCGCAACCACGCCGGTGGACCCGCGTGTTGCCGAGAAAATGATGCAGTGTCTGACCCTGGACGGAAACTTTGGTAACCCAGCTTCCCGTTCACACCGTTTTGGCTGGCATGCTGAAGAGGCGGTTGATATCGCCCGTAATCAGATTGCTGACCTGGTCGGTGCCGACCCGCGTGAAATTGTTTTCACCTCCGGTGCGACCGAATCCGACAACCTGGCGATCAAAGGTGCAGCCAACTTTTATCAGAAAAAAGGCAAGCACATCATCACCAGCAAAACCGAACACAAAGCCGTGCTGGACACCTGCCGTCAGCTGGAGCGTGAAGGGTTCGAAGTGACTTACCTGGCGCCGCAGAGCAACGGGATCATCGACCTGAAAGAGCTCGAAGCGGCGATGCGTGATGACACCATTCTGGTTTCCATCATGCACGTTAACAACGAAATCGGTGTTGTGCAGGACATCGCCACCATCGGCGAAATGTGCCGTGCGCGCGGCATCATCTACCACGTGGATGCGACCCAGAGCGTGGGCAAACTGCCTATCGACCTGAGCCAGCTGAAAGTGGACCTGATGTCCTTCTCCGGTCACAAAATCTATGGCCCGAAAGGCATCGGCGCGCTGTACGTTCGTCGTAAGCCACGTATCCGCATCGAAGCACAGATGCACGGCGGCGGTCACGAGCGCGGCATGCGTTCCGGTACTTTGCCTGTTCACCAGATAGTGGGCATGGGCGAAGCGTATCGCATCGCGAAAGAAGAGATGGAAAGCGAGATGGCACGCCTGCGTACGCTGCGTAACCGTCTTTGGGACGGCGTGAAGGATATGGAAGAAGTCTATCTGAACGGCGATCTCGAGCAGGGCGCGCCGAACATCCTCAACGTCAGCTTCAACTATGTTGAAGGCGAGTCGCTGATCATGGCGCTGAAAGACCTGGCCGTTTCTTCCGGTTCTGCCTGTACGTCTGCAAGCCTGGAGCCATCCTACGTGCTGCGTGCGCTGGGCATGACTGACGAGCTGGCACACAGCTCTATCCGTTTCTCTTTAGGTCGTTTCACTACCGAAGAAGAGATTGACTACACCATCAAACTGGTTCGTAACTCCATCGGCCGTCTGCGCGACCTTTCTCCACTGTGGGAAATGTTCAAGCAGGGCGTGGATCTGAACAGCATTGAATGGTCACATCACTAATCGGTACATAAGGAGAATTCAATCATGGCATACAGCGAAAAAGTTATCGATCATTACGAGAACCCGCGCAACGTTGGCTCTTTTGACAACAGCGACGAATCTGTCGGTAGCGGTATGGTTGGCGCGCCAGCGTGTGGCGACGTGATGAAGTTGCAGATTAAAGTCAACAATGAAGGTATCATTGAAGACGCGCGCTTCAAGACCTACGGCTGCGGTTCTGCTATCGCCTCCAGCTCCCTGGTCACCGAGTGGGTGAAGGGCAAGTCTCTGGACGAAGCACAGGCAATCAAAAACACGGACATTGCTGAAGAACTCGAACTGCCGCCGGTGAAAATTCACTGTTCAATTCTGGCAGAAGACGCGATCAAAGCCGCCATTGCGGATTACAAAAGCAAACGTGAAGCAAAATAATTGAGGTTTGAGTATGTCGATTACCCTTAGCGACAGCGCTGCCGCGCGAGTAAGCTCTTTTCTGGCGAACCGTGGTAAAGGCTTTGGCCTGCGACTGGGCGTACGTACCTCCGGCTGTTCTGGTATGGCTTACGTACTGGAGTTTGTTGACGAACCGGCGTCTGATGACACCGTGTTTGAAGACAAGGGCGTGAAGGTGGTGGTCGATGGCAAAAGCCTGCAATTTCTCAACGGCACTCAGCTGGACTTTGTAAAAGAAGGCCTGAACGAAGGGTTCAAATTTACGAACCCGAACGTCAAAGACGAGTGTGGTTGCGGCGAAAGCTTCCACGTTTAACCGCGTTCCGCTGTTATACCGATTAATTCGTGTTGCAGAAAGGCGGCAAGCGAGTGAATCCCCGGGAGCTTACTTAAGTAAGTGACTGGGGTGAACGAGCGCAGACAACGCATCTGCAGCGCGAAGTAAGAAGGTATAACCCCACCGTGGCTTTGCTGCGCGTGGGGTTTGTTCTAACAGGCTACCCCTGAGATTGTTATGGATTACTTCACTCTCTTCGGACTACCCGCTCAATACCCGATTGATCTCCAGGCGCTGACGATCCGTTTTCAGGATCTCCAGCGTCAGTACCATCCGGATAAATTCGCCAGCGGGACGCAGGCAGAGCAGCTGGCTGCGGTATCACACTCCGCAACCATCAACCAGGCCTGGCAAACGCTGCGTCATCCGCTGGCGCGTGCAGAATATCTGCTCTCGCTCCACGGTTTTGATCTGGCGAGCGAACAGCATACCGTGCGCGACACCGCGTTTCTGATGGAGCAGCTGGAGCTTCGCGAAGAGCTGGATGAAATTGAACAGGCTAAAGACGAAGCGCGTCTGGAACGTTTTCTCCAGCGCGTAAAGGGCATGTTCGATACCCGCCATCAGCAGATGGTTGAGCAACTGAACAACGAGACCTGGGACGTGGCGGCAGACACTGTGCGCAAACTCCGTTTTCTCGATAAACTGCGAAGCAGTGCTGAACAACTCGAAGAAAAGCTGCTCGATTTTTAATTTCGGAAGCAATTATGGCCTTATTACAAATTAGTGAGCCAGGCTTAAGCGCCGCACCGCACCAGCGTCGTCTGGCGGTCGGTATTGACCTGGGCACCACCAATTCTCTCGTGGCGACCGTGCGTAGCGGCCAGGCGGAAACGCTGGCTGACGAGCAGGGCCGCCATCTGCTGCCTTCCGTGGTCCACTACCAGCAGCAGGGTCACGCGGTCGGCTTTGATGCCCGCGCCAATGCCGCGCGCGATCCGGCTAACACCATCAGCTCGGTTAAGCGCATGATGGGCCGCTCGCTGGCGGATATCCAGACCCGTTATCCGCATCTGCCGTACCAGTTACAGGCCAGCGAAAACGGCCTGCCGATGATTGCGACATCTGCCGGTCTGCTGAACCCGATTCGTGTTTCCGCTGACATCCTCAAAGCGCTGGCGGCGCGCGCGACGGCGACGCTCGGTGGCGATCTGGACGGCGTGGTAATCACCGTTCCGGCCTACTTCGACGATGCACAACGTCAGGGCACCAAAGACGCCGCGCGTCTGGCGGGCCTGCACGTGCTGCGTCTGCTGAACGAACCGACAGCGGCAGCCATTGCCTACGGCCTCGATTCCGGTCAGGAAGGGGTGATTGCGGTTTACGATCTCGGCGGCGGGACGTTTGATATCTCTATCCTGCGCTTAAGCCGCGGTGTGTTCGAAGTGCTGGCCACCGGCGGGGATTCCGCGCTCGGCGGCGATGACTTCGACCATCTGCTGGCGGACTACATCCGCGAGCAGGCGGGCATCAGCGATCGCAGCGATGCGCGCGTCCAGCGTGAACTGCTGGATGCGGCCATCGACGCCAAAATCGCCCTGAGCGATGCGCAGTCCGTCAGCGTGAACGTCGCAGGCTGGCAGGGTGAGATCACCCGCGACCAGTTCAGCGAACTGATTGCGCCTCTGGTTAAGCGTACCCTGCTGGCCTGCCGTCGCGCATTGAAAGATGCGGGCGTTGAGGCTAACGAGGTGCTGGAAGTGGTCATGGTTGGCGGCTCAACCCGCGTGCCGCTGGTACGTGAGCGCGTAGGGGAATTCTTTGGCCGCACGCCGCTGACCTCTATCGACCCGGACAAAGTGGTTGCCGTGGGTGCCGCTATCCAGGCCGATATCCTGGTCGGCAACAAGCCGGACAGCGAAATGCTGCTGCTGGACGTCATCCCGCTGTCTCTGGGTTTAGAAACCATGGGCGGCCTGGTGGAGAAAGTTATTCCCCGTAACACCACCATTCCGGTGGCGCGCGCGCAGGAGTTTACGACCTTCAAAGACGGCCAGACCGCGATGTCCATCCACGTGATGCAGGGCGAGCGCGAGCTGGTGCAGGACTGCCGCTCTCTGGCGCGCTTTGCGCTGCGAGGAATTCCGGCGCTGCCGGCGGGCGGGGCGCATATTCGCGTCACCTTCCAGGTAGATGCGGACGGTCTGCTGAGCGTGACGGCGATGGAAAAATCCACCGGCGTGGAATCGTCTATCCAGGTGAAGCCGTCCTACGGCCTGACTGATGGCGAAATCGCCTCCATGATTCAGGACTCAATGAGCTACGCCGAGCAGGATGTGAAGGCGCGTATGCTGGCGGAACAAAAAGTGGAAGCCGCACGCGTGCTGGAAAGCCTGAACGGCGCGCTTGCTGCCGATGCCGCGCTGTTAAGCGCCGCTGAGCGCCAGGTGATTGACGAGGCTGCTGCGCGCTTAAGCGCCGTGGCCGAAGGCAATGACGCTGACACAATAGAAGAAGCCATTAAAAACGTTGATAAACAAACCCAGGACTTCGCTGCTCGCCGCATGGACAAATCTGTCCGCGTCGCGCTGAAAGGCCAGTCCGTGGACGAGGTTTAATATGCCAAAGATTGTTATTTTGCCTCATGCGGACCTCTGTCCGGATGGCGCTGTTCTGGAAGCGAAGACCGGTGAAACCATTCTCGATGTAGCCCTGCGTGCAGGTATCGAAGTGGAACACGCCTGTGAAAAATCCTGTGCCTGTACCACCTGCCACTGCATCGTGCGTGAAGGTTTTGATTCTCTCGCCGAGAGCACCGAAGACGAAGACGACATGCTGGACAAAGCATGGGGTCTGGAGCCAGACAGCCGCTTAAGCTGCCAGGCCGCGGTGACCGATGAAGATCTGGTCGTGGAATTCCCACGCTACACCATCAACCACGCACGCGAGCATTAATATGGGACTGAAGTGGACAGACAGCCGTGAAATCGGCGAAGCGCTCTACGACGCGAACCCGGATCTCGATCCGAAGACCGTACGATTCACCGACATGCATCAGTGGATCTGCGATTTAGAGGATTTTGACGACGATCCAAACGCATCCAATGAAAAAATTCTGGAGGCGATTCTGTTAGTCTGGTTAGATGAAGCAGAGTAAATCACTTAACGGGCTGCCTTCAGGCGGCCCGTTTGCTAATAAGGACAAATAAAATGACCGAAGCGATGAAGATTACGCTCTCCACGCAGCCAGCCGACGCACGCTGGGGCGAGAAAGCCACCTGGAGCATCAATAACGACGGTATTACCCTGCACCTGACGGGTAACGATGATTTGGGCCTGATCCAGCGCGCCGCGCGTAAAATTGACGGCCTGGGCATTAAGCATGTCACTCTGGCTGGCGAAGGCTGGGACACCGACCGCAGCTGGGCTTTCTGGGCGGGTTACAAAGGCCCGAAAGGCACCCGTAAAATTGAGTGGGCGAACCTCGATGAAGCCGGTCAGAAAGAGCTGGAAAGCCGCCTGAAAATTATCGACTGGGTGCGCGACACCATCAACGCCCCGGCGGAAGAGTTGGGGCCTGAGCAGCTGGCGCAGCGCGCGGTTGACCTGCTGTGCGGCGTGGCGGACGACAAGATGTCCTACCGCATCACCAAAGGTGAAGACCTGCGCGAACAACATTACATGGGTATCCACACCGTGGGTCGTGGCTCCGAGCGTCCTCCGGTCCTGCTGGCGCTGGATTACAACCCAACCGGCGATAAAGAAGCGCCGGTCTTTGCCTGTCTGGTCGGGAAAGGTATCACCTTCGATACCGGCGGTTACAGCCTGAAGCAGAGCGCGTTCATGGACTCCATGAAGTCCGACATGGGCGGCGCGGCGACCATTACCGGCGCGCTGGCGTTCGCCATCACCCGTGGTCTGAACAAACGCGTAAAGCTCTACCTGTGCTGCGCGGATAACATGGTGAGTGGCAATGCCTTCAAGCTGGGCGACATCATTCGCTACCGCAACGGTAAAAATGTTGAGGTGATGAACACCGATGCCGAAGGCCGTCTGGTGCTGGCCGATGGCCTGATCGACGCCTCTGCGCAGAAGCCGGAGCTGATTATCGACATGGCGACCCTGACCGGCGCTGCGAAAACTGCCCTTGGCAACGATTACCATGCGCTGTTCAGCTTCGACGACAAGCTGGCCGCTCGCCTGCTGGCCAGCGCGGCGGCGGAAAACGAGCCGTTCTGGCGTCTGCCGCTGGCCGAGTTCCACCGCAGCCAGCTGCCGTCTAACTTCGCCGAGCTGAACAACACCGCGAGCGCGGCGTACCCGGCGGGAGCCAGCACAGCAGCAGGCTTCCTGTCTCACTTCGTTGAGAACTACCATGAAGGCTGGCTGCACATTGACTGCTCCGCAACCTACCGTAAAGCGGCGGTTGAGCAGTGGTCAGCAGGCGCAACCGGTCTGGGTGTGCGTACCGTGGCGAACCTGCTGACGGCTGAGTGATCTTTTTTGCCGGGTGGCGCTACGCTTACCCGGCCTACAAAACCCGTAGGCCCGTGCAAGCGTTGCGCCGCCGGGCAATTGTGAAGTAGCCAAACTATGTCAGAAACCAAAAACGAATTAGAAACCCTGCTGGAGCAGGCGGCGACCGAGCCCGCCCACCGTCCGGCCTTTTTCCGCACGCTGCTGGAATCCACCGTCTGGGTGCCGGGCACCGCCGCGGAAGGGGAGCAGGTTGTCGAAGACAGCGCCCTGGATCTGCTGCACTGGGAGAAAGACGACGGCACATCGGTGATCCCGTTCTTTACCTCGCTCGAGGCTTTGCAGGAAGCGGTAGAAGACGAACAGGCGTTCGTGGTGATGCCGGTGCGCACGCTGTTCGAAATGACCCTGGGGCAGACGCTGTTCCTCAACGCCAAACTGCCGACCGGGAAAGAGTTCACTCCACGTGAAATCAGCCATCTGATTGGTGACGAGGGCAACCCGCTCAGCACCCAGGAGGTGCTGGAAGGGGGCGAAACGCTGCTACTGTCTGAAGTGGCCGAGCCGCCCGCGCAGATGATTGACTCCCTGACCACGCTGTTTAAAACCATCAAGCCGGTAAAACGCGCGTTCCTCTGCTCCATCAAAGAGAGCGCTGACGAAAAGCCTGTTCTGCTGATTGGAATTGAGGCCGATGGCGATATCGACGAGATCATCCAGGCGGCGGGAAGCGTGGCGACCGACACCCTGCCGGGCGATGAGCCGATTGATATCTGTCAGGTGAAGAAAGGTGAGCAGGGCATCAGCCACTTTATTACCGAGCACATCACCCCGTTCTACGAGCGTCGCTGGGGCGGCTTCCTGCGCGATCTCAAGACCAACCGCATTATCTGATTACGGCGGGGTGACCTTCACCCCGTTGCTTCCAGCAACAGTAAATCCATCAGCAGCACCAGATTCGACTCAAACGACGTCACCCCTGCGGCTTCGGCGGCGAAATGTACCGCTTCGTCATAGAGGGCAAAATGCACGTCGGCCATACCTGCCAGCGTATTGGCCGACGCGCGGGTAAACGCGACGATCGTCATGCCGACGTTTTTGGCGATCCGCGCTTTATCCAGCACCTGCTCCGTTTCGCCGCTGCGCGAAACGGCAATAAATACCTGATAGCGTGCGGCGTTGCTGAGAAAAATATTCCGGCTGTCCCCCGGTCCGGAGATGAACGCGGTTTTTCCCAGCACCTGCAACTTCTTGGTCAGGTACTCGGCAAAAAGATATGAAAACCCGGCGCCGTAGAGAAAGAAGCTCTCTTTCTGGCGCAGCAGGCTGGCAAACTGCTGGCGTTTGTCCTGGGTAACCCACTGGAAGGTCTGCTGATAGTTGGCAATAAACCGGGCAAAAAGCGCGGGCATTTCTGCATGTTGCGCAGACTGTACGGTGATATGCGGCGTGTCAGAAAGCAGCTGCTTGCAGTGCCAGATAAACTCGCTAAATCCGCTGAAGCCCAGCTTCTGGCACAGCCGCATAATCGTCGCGGTGGAAACAAATGTCGCCAGCGCCAGCTCGCGCACCGTGATATTGCCCACCAGCAGCGGATGCTCAGTGAGGTGGGCGAGGACGCGATACTCCGCGCGGGTCAGTGACGACCCGCGTGTTAACAGCGTTGCCAGGCGGTTATCCATTATTTCGCCGGTTCTACCGGCAGATCGTCCCGTGCACCCCATTCACTCCAGGCGCCGTCATACAGCGTCACGTCATTCGCGCCAAGGGTTGCCAGCGCCAGGATCACCACGCAGGCCGTCACGCCGGAGCCGCAGCTGGCAATAACTGGACGATGCAAATCCACGCCCTGACGTTCAAAAATGGCACGCAATTCATCGGTGGTTTTCAGCTCGCCTTCAAACACCAGATCGCCCCACGGCACGTTCAGCGCCCCCGGGATATGTCCGCGCTTCAGCCCCGGACGCGGCTCATCCGCTTCAGCGTTGAAGCGTGGAGCGGGACGCGCATCGACGATTTGGGCCGTGTTTTCGTGGCTCACGACCAGAACGTCGGTCAGGCGCTTGACCACGTGTGCGTCAAACGTGGCATCAAATTCCCCTTCCGGCAGCGTGACGTCACCCTGCTGAAGCGGGAGTTCGTCGCGCTTCCAGCCTGCAAGTCCGCCCGCCAGAATCGATACCTTTTCCACACCGAAGTTTTTGAGCATCCACCACGCCCGCGGGGCGGAGAAGAGGTTACCCTCATCGTAAACAACGAGGTGTTTGTCTTTGCTGATGCCGAGCTCGCGCATCGCCACGGAAAACGCTTCCGGACGAGGCAGCATGTGCGGCTGGGGAGAGGTGTGATCGGAGAGGGCTTCGATATCGAAAAAAACCGCGCCAGGCAGGTGCCCTGCGCGATATTCAGCGGGAACGTCACGATGCTCCTGGCCCGGAGGGGCCATGCGCGCGTCGATAATCTGAACTTCCGGGTCGTCGCCGTGCTCAATCAGCCAGTCGGCGGCGACAAAATATGAGGTGGACATGGTTGCCTCCATTCTTTTCCGTAAAAAAGGATTGTCGGTGTTTTTTCTGACACCGACAAGTTAACCACGTTCAACTCGCGAGCAAGCCCCTATTTTTTCACCGCTTCACCGTCCTGCCATGCCTTTTGCAGCGCTGGCCAGTAGTCGCGGTTGGCTTCGATCATCTCATCCAGAATCGCTTTCGCGTGCTCCATGGTCGGCACGGTGCGGTTCAGAGTAAACGCCTGCAACGCTTTCTCGTAGCTGCCTTCGATGGTTGCCTCCACCAGCAACTGTTCAGAAGCGAGCTGCTGTTGCAGGAGCGTCTGGTGGAACAACGGCACCTGACCCACGCGGACAGGCTCCGGCCCTTCGGAGGTGATATAGGCAGGTACTTCCACCACCGCATCGTACGGCAGATTGGTAATCGCCCCGCGGTTTTCCACCATCACCAGATGACGTTGGCGCAGGTTGAATGCCAGCGAGCAGGCGACATCGACGATAAATTCGCCGTGAACACCTACGTGGAAGGCGTCCGGTAAGATCCCGCTGCGCTGGTACTCTTCGGCGGCGGCAAACAGCTTTTTCTCACGTCCGTTCATCACTTCGTTGGCACGGGTATAGTCCGGGTTCTGATGCTCCACAATCTGGTTCGGCATCAGGTAGTACTGTAGATACGGGTTCGGCAGGTACTCCGGGAAGTTATCCATAATCGGCTTGATGTTGCGCCAGGTTTTCACCCATGACGGATCCGAGTGCTGCGGGTCGGTTTTGGCCGCGTCTTCCGTCAGCAGGCCAAACTTCGCGATATGTTTACGCAGCTCCGGCAGCTTGTCCTCGCCGTCCACCAGCACGCGGGTAAACCAGCCGAAGTGGTTGAGGCCAAAATAGTCCACCTCCAGTTTATGACGGTCCACGCCCAGAATGGCGCCCATATTGCGCATCGCGGCGACAGGCATATCGCAGATGTTCAGCACGCGTGCGTTGGGGCGCAGGCGACGCACGCCCTCAGCGACGATCGCCGCCGGGTTGGAGTAGTTCACGATCCACGCTTTCTCGTGCGCGTAGCGTTCCACCCGATCGATCAGCTCTACCATCGGCAGGATCGTACGCAGGCCATATGCCAGCCCGCCGGGTCCGCAGGTTTCCTGACCGACCACTCCGTGGCGCAGCGGAATTTTTTCATCCTGCTCGCGCATTTTGTACTGTCCGACGCGCATCTGAGCAAAAACAAAATGCGCGCCGCTGAAGGCCACCTCCGGATCGCTGGTGACCGTGAATTTGATGCTCTGGCTGTGGTCGCGAATGACCTTTTCCACTACGGGCGCAATGGTGTTCTGGCGCGCCTCGTCGATGTCATACAGGCGAATCTCTGCCAGGGGGAAATCGTGCAGGCGTACCATCAGGCTTTTCACTATACCTGGCGTGTAGGTGCTGCCGCCGCCAGCAATCGACAGAATGAATGGGGGTGTTAACATCTTTAGCTCCTTTCAGAGAAACGTCTCAACGGCTTCTCGCATTTTTTTGACATGCAGCCCGTAGACCACCTGAACGTTGTTACCTTGTTTGATAATCCCTTTCGCGCCGGTCGCTTTCAGGCGCGGTTCGTCGATGATGGCGACGTCCTTCACCGTGACGCGTAAGCGGGTGTAGCAGTTATCAACCACCTGAATGTTTTCCCGACCGCCCAGACCGACGACGATCGATTCGCCCAGCCCGTCGTTATTTCCCTTCGCCTGGTATTCCTGTTTGCTGTAGAGGCGCGTCTCCCGATCGTCATCTTCACGACCGGGCGTTTTCATGTTGAAACGCAGGATCAGGAAGCGGAACACCACGAAATAAAGGGCGAACATGATCAGCCCGACCACGATGTACATGGGCCAGTTGGACTTTTCCGTGCCGAGCGGCAGGTTGTAGAGGATAAAATCGATAATTCCGTTGGCGCCGATGGCGTGAACGCCAAACAGGGTGAACAGCATCATGCCAATGCCGGTCAGCACCGCATGCACCACGAACAACAGCGGGGCGACAAACAGGAAAGAGAACTCGATCGGCTCGGTTACGCCGACCAGCAGCGAGGTCAGCGCCGCCGGGATCAGAATGGCTTTCGCAATCGCTTTACGCTCTGGCTTCGCGGTCATGTACATCGCCAGCGCGGCGGCGGGAAGGCCGAACATCTTGCTGATGCCGCGAGCATCCCACACCACGGTGCTGCTGAGCTGCTTCACGTCCGGGCAGGCCATCTCGGCGAAGTAGATATTGCGCGCGCCCTGGTAAGCCGTACCGCACACCTCCTGCGTACCGCCCAGTTCGGTATACAGGAACGGCGTATAGACCAGATGATGCAGGCCCGTCGGCACCAGAATGCGTTCAAGGAAACCGTAGATCGCCACCCCAAACGGACCGGACCCTTTGATCGCCAGCGCCAGGGCGCTTATTCCATGCTGTGCGTACGGCCAGAGTTCGCTCATGACCACGCCGAGCAGCATAGAGACTGGCAACATCACAATCGCGACAAAGCAGTGGCCGGAGTATATCGCCATCGCGCCGTTAAACAGGACACCGGAATATTTGTTGTACAGATAACCGGAGAGCGCCCCGGTCAGGATCCCGGCGAAAACGCCCATCTCCAGCACCTGGACGCCCAGTACCATGCTTTGTCCGGCGGCTTTCATCTGCTCCGCAGGGGCCAGTTCTCCCTGAAGCTGTAACGTCACGTTCATCGCGTTAATGAATACGATAAAGGTCACCAGCCCAATCAGCGCCGCGTAGCCTTTGTCTCGGGTTGCCAGGCCAATGGGGATCCCGACGGCAAACACCAGCGCCAGGTTGACCAGCACCGACACGGCAGATTTGGCGATCAGCTGGCCGACACTCTGGATCAGCGGATGGCCGAGAAACGGCAGGTACTCGGCCAGATTGCCGTTACCCAGCACATTCCCAAAGGCGATAAACAGACCGACGATAGGTAAGATAAGTACAGGTCCGTAAAGTGATTTTCCGAAATTTTGTAGGGCGTTCACGGCTCGTTTCATGGCTTTCTCTCTTATTGAACCGCGCACTCGGGGTGCGTCATGGTCATAAAACTAGCAGGCATGATGCGAGCTTATCCAGCTATCTTCTTGTTTTAAAAACAAATGACGCGAAAGGTAACATGTTACGTTACGCTGTGTGATCGCGGTTCCACCCTCGCATGCGAGTACGATGCCATTCTGCGAGGCGCTTTCCAGATTATAAAATTGGACTTTTTGTATTAACGAAACTTGCGGATAATACTTATCCGGACGACGACCAACAGGCCCCTCAGGCCAGGGACATAGGATGAAACCGTTTCGCTTAGCTGCGATCTCTCTCGCGCTGCTCACCACCTTTACGCTTGCCGGCTGTGATAACAGCGATGACAAACCTCAGGCCGCTGCCCCCGCAGCGTCTACTACATCAGAACAGAAAACCCCGGCAAAACCGGATCCTGAAAAGCTGGCTAAGCTGGCCGCGCAGAGTCAGGGTAAGGCGTTGACGCTGCTGGATGCCTCTGAAGTGCAATTCGACGGCGCTGCGACACTGGTTCTGACCTTCTCTGTACCGCTGGATCCCAGCCAGGATTTTGCGAAAACGGTGCATGTGGTGGATAAAAAAAGTGGCAAAGTGGACGGCGCCTGGGAACTGGCCCCCAATCTAAAAGAGCTGC
>OJVE01000419.1_pt1 | contig 14885 bp, 10 predicted proteins | sample 1600081 | NCBI WGS metagenome assembly OJVE01 (sample SAMN04436789, study PRJEB24849) | human gut metagenome | biome: human gut; feature: NICU; material: stool | host: Homo sapiens | place: USA: Saint Louis, MO | collected 2011-04-13 | reverse complement strand
CCCGGCCATCTCCCAGGACGACGACGCCCTCGCCGCCCAGGACGCCTCCACCCAGAGCCTGATCAAGTTCTACCGCGCAAATCGCGAGTTCTGATTCGCTTTGCTCGGTCAGAATTCGTGATTCGCGCGACCGCGGCTGTGCTGTCTGGTGGGCAGTCTGGCGACTGCCCACGTCGCGAGTTCTGATTCGTTCCTCTGGTGCCCCCTCGGGTGAGAGGAGCTGTCAGTGTAGCTGACTGAGGGAGTCTCTCTCACGACTAGTGCCCGACATCTTCGGATGCCGGGCACTTTGCATATACGGATTGCTGTCAGTCAGATGAGTCGAACATGGTCATATTCCGCTTCGGCATCTGTTTGCAGGCATAAAGGCACTATCTAGCCAACTCACGTGGCTGATTCGCTTATTCGCCCTTATTCGCCTCATCCAGGCTCAGCAGATCGTCATCGGCATCGTAATCGAAGAGTTCGCCGTAACGGCCCCACTCCACGGCGATGGCGAACTGCTGATGCGCCTCGTCGTTGGCGTAACGGGCGCGCAGCAGGTCCAGCATGAGCTCGCCGCGGAGCTTGCCTTCCGCAGACTTCCGCAGTGCATGCTCAATGTTGTGCACCAGCGGCGCGTGTTCCATCGCCAGTGAGGCGAACACCTGCTTGGCGCGCAGAATGTCCGCCTTATGCCAGGAGTCGCCCGCCTCGGTGATTTGCACATGGCCGTCGCGTACCACGATGACGCGCAGCATCGTACCGGCATCCACCAGCGGGAACAGGTCGTCCACCTCGAACGAAAGAGCCGAGGCCAAATCTGCCAAGTCGATGCCGTGAGGATGCTCGGCAACCACATCCAGCAGACCGGCAAGCCCGCCCGGCGTGGCGTTGGGCAGCGGATGCTCCTTGATTTTCTCGATGGTCTTGGCGGGCTGAAGGTCTGATGCGTCCGTGACAGATGCGTCCGTGACAGATGCGTTCGTGAGCGATGCCGATGGCGATAGAGCCTCGGCTTGTTGCGTAGGCTGCGAGGCCTGTCCGGTCAAAATCGCGTACAGTCGGTCCACCATCGCCTCGAATTCGACACTGTGACGGTCGCGCGGGCGCTGCAGATCAACCCGCACATCGGCAATCAGATGCCCCGGGTGCGAGCCCAACACCACCACTCGGTCGGCCATCTCCACGGCTTCCTCGATGTTATGTGTGACCATAAGCACCGACTTGATGCTGCGCTGTTCGCTCGACCACAGCTTGAGCACTTCCTGACGCAGGTTTTCGGCGGTCAGCACGTCCAGGGCGGAGAACGGCTCATCCATGAACAGCGCGTCCGGCCGCAGCACCAAGGCGCGTGCAATGCCCACGCGCTGCCTCATGCCGCCAGACAGTTCCTTCGGATACGCCGATTCGAAGCCGTCCAGGCCGATCATGTCGATGGCGTCCAGAGCCAGTTTGGTGCGTTCCGCACGTGGTACGCCGCGCGCCTTCAGACCGAGTTCCACATTGTCTTGCACGGTGAGCCACGGCATCAGCGCGAAGGTCTGGAACACGAGTGCGATGCCGGGATTCGGGCCGGTCAGGGCCTTGCCGCGATACTTGACCGTGCCGCTGGTCGGCTTGACCAGTCCGGCCAGCGCACGCAGGAATGTGGACTTGCCGGCACCCGAACGGCCCAGAATGGCCACGATCTCGCCCTCGTACAGGTTGAACGAGATGTTGTCGAACACGGTGAGTTCGGTGCCGTTGTCGGCCGTGAAGCGCTGGCCGACGTGCTGGGCTTCGATGATGGTGTTCTGCGGGGTCACCGCCCGCAGCGAACGAATGGTTTCCATTGCAACAGTCATATTATTCTCCTTAAGTCTTTAGTTCAGTGCGAAACGGCGCTCGGCCATGCGCTGCAGCGGGTTCCAGAACAGGCGGTTGACGGCCACCACGAACACGCTCATCACGGTCACGCCGATGATGGTCCTCACGGTGTTGCCGCTTTCGGTGGCCTCGGCGATATACGCGCCCAAGCCGGAGGCGGTCAGCGTATGCCGTCCATAACTTACGATTTCCGAGACAATCGAGGCATTCCACGCCCCACCGGCCGCCGTAATGCCGCCCGTGACCCACGAGCCGAATACCGCCGGCAAAATCAAATCGCGCCACCGCTGCCAGCGCCCCAGCTGGAAGCTGCGCGTCATCTCACGCAGATCGTCGGGAATCTGGCTGGCCCCGGCGATCACATTGAACAGGATGTACCACTGTGTGCCCAACGCCATCAGCAGAATACTGCCCCAGTTGATATCCACACTGCACGCCACGAACCACAGCGTGACGAACGGGAACGTGAAGTTCGAGGGGAAGCTGGCCAGCACCTGCACAATCGGCTGCATAAACCGCGAAACGCGCGGATTCATGCCAATCATCGCGCCAATCGGCACCCAAATCACCGAGCAGGCGAGCGTGAGCAGCGCCACGCGCAGGAACGTCACCATGCCCAACACGAACGCCTGCCCGAGCTCGCCGAATCCCGCATCGCGATGAATCACCAGCATAAGCTGCACCAGTCCGAACGCACACGCTGCCAACACCAGTACTGTGAATACCACGTCAAGCGCGCGGCTGCGTGCGGACTTCACGTCCGCCGCCCAACGTCCACCGGTCCGACCCAACGGGCGGGTCAGCGTGTCGAACAGGTCGTCGACAGGCCTGAACAGCCAGGCCACCATCTCATCGATATGTGACTGACGAATGATGGTCAGCACCACACTGGTCTTGCGCACCGCCGACTCGCTTTGCGTAATGCGGAACTTCTCCGCCCACGCGGTCAGCGGCTTCCACAGCAGTACGTCGATAAGCAGCACCACCAGCACCATCGTCACGATGGCCCAGCAGATGGCCGCGAGATTCTCCTCGGCCGCCGCCTGTGCCACGAAGCTGCCGATGCCGGGCAACGCATAGGTGCGATTGTTCACCGAGATCATCTCGGAGGCGGTCAGGAAGAACCATCCGCCGCCTACGCTCATCATGCAGTTCCACAGCAGCGGAATCATCGCGTTCGGCACGTCCAGTGTCCAGAATCGTTGCCAGCGTGTGAGCTGTAGTGAGCGGGCCGCCTCGTCGAGTTCAGTTGGTTCGCTGGTCAGGGACCGGGTGAACGAGAACGCCATGTTCCAGGCCTGACTGGTGAAGATTGCGAAAATCGACGCGGCCTCCACGCCCAGCATCGAGCCGGGGAACAGCACCATCCAGATGGTGATGGTGGCCGAAAGAAAGCCCAGAATCGGTACCGACTGCAGAATATCCAACAGAGGAATCAGCACGCGGCTCAGGCGGCGGCAGCGCGCGGCCGCCGTGCCGTAGATGAACGTGAACACCAGTGAGAAGAACAGTGCCACGAACATACGGAACACCGAGCGCAGCGCGTAATACGGCAGGTCGGCGAGATTCGTACTGACTTGTGACGGCACTCCTTTCGGGCCGATCGGTTCGCCGATCGCCGGCAGAATCCAAGCGATCAGACCGAACAGCGCCAGAATACCGGCCGCGACCAGTACGTCGGAGGCCAGGCGCACGGCGAATGGTTGGCGGTCGGACGCGGCGGTGGAAGGGTTGCGGGCCGACGCATTTGGACGCGCGCCGACGCGATTGAATGAAAACATGGTCATGAAAAGACCTCCCTATGCATAGGAAAGACGAATTATGCAAGGGTTATCCGGGGAGCCAAGGAACACTACAGGCGAGAGCCCGACTTCCGGATAACGGAATATAAGAAAACATGGTCATCACCACCGCAACTATGACTGTTGCCGGCGGCGGAACTACTGGAATAATCACCGTCCATCGGACTCTCACCTCCTTCAAGCCGTGCGCTGAAACGCCAGATCAATACCATCGTCGGTATCCATGCGACCAGCAGGAGGGGCGGAAAGTATTCGAATCCGCCGATTCGAGCCATCGTTCAAGCTTCAGCATCGCAGGGCGGTGGAATTGCGTTAGTTCATGCCTTGATCCGACAAGAACTGCTGACCTGCGTGCAGTGTCTCCACTGTTAGCGGCAGCAACCCATATCCCTGCGGTAGCCTCGCCTACCGACGCTCCCAAGATAAAGCCCGCCTGCAGGTCTGTCAACTACGTCGCAGTGCCTTGGTGTTGGAATGCCATCCGACAGCCATTCTGTCCGCAATAATCCGTACAATTGACGATTGCTGTGTCGAGAAGTGGGCCGCCGCATAAGCCCACGTCTCCATGGGTCCAGTCCGAACGGCCGCAAGGCCTGACTTTCGGCGGATCGGCAGGCTTCCCAAGGGCAAACCCGAGGGATAACGAGAACAGGCCAACGCACGTGATGCGCAATCGCGTGGATGGCCCCAGATCTGTGGCTGATATGCGGCAGCACTGAAGGAAAACAATGGTTAACGCTGTTGAGGCTTTTGACGCCAAGCACATGAAGCCGGCTGAGGAAATCCCGGCCTTCCGTCCCGGCGACACCGTCGACGTGAACGTGAAGATCCAGGAAGGCAACAACTCCCGTATCCAGACCTTCACCGGCGTGGTGATCGCTCGTAAGGGCGCTGGCGTGCGTGAGACCTTCGTGGTCCGCAAGATCAGCTTCGGCACTGGTGTGGAGCGTCGCTTCCCGGTGCACTCCCCGTCCATCGACTCCATCAAGCTCGTGCGTAAGGGCCGTGTGCGCCGCGCCAAGCTGTACTACCTGCGCGCTCTGCGCGGTAAGGCCGCTCGTATTGCCGAGCGCCGCGACAACTCCGCTAAGTGAGTCGATTCGCGGGTGCAATCGTGGGCCTGATGATGCAGGTGCGCGAATAAACCGTGAAATTCAGCCCGGAACCGTTTCGGTTTCGGGCTGTTTCCGTATTTTCCACGTATGATGGACGGGCGCCGGCACCCCTCATATCCGGCAGCATGAATCGCGAGGAGATGGTATGCAGGACGATCAGGATAACGGCGAATTCCCGGTTTCCGACAATCCGGAGAGCAATCAGACCTCGTATGATGACGAGGCCGATGCCCGCGATTCCCGTACGTTCCAAGTCGCCGACCACGGCATCGCCCCGTCCCCGGTTCCCCCGGCACCGGCGCGCCCGGCGCACGCCGCTTCTTCCGCTGGTGCGAATGCCGCGGCAGCATCATCGTCAGATGATGACCACTTCACCCTACGCGACTTTTTCCTGTGGTGCGGCGTTCCCGTGCTTATCGTGCTGCTGATTCGCATTTTCGCCGTCGGCTTTTACGAGATTCCTTCGCGCTCGATGATGGACACCACGGTGCCCGGCGATCGCGTGGTGACCAGCAAGCTCACCCCCAAGATCTTCGATCTGCAGCGCGGCGACGTCGTGGTATTCAAAGATCCCAACAACTGGTTGAACGAGGAGCAGAGCAGTGCTCCCGGTGGCGGGTATCTCATCAAGCGACTGATCGGCCTGCCCGGTGACGTGGTCGAATGCAAGGGCGCGGGCCAGCCGGTGACCATCAACGGCGTGGCCATCAATGAGACCTCCTACATTCGCCCCGGCGTGGACCCGAGCGCCTTCCCGTTCTCGGTGACCGTGACCGAGGGCCGCGTGTTCGTCATGGGCGACAATCGCGCCAATTCCGCCGACTCCCGCTATCATCAGGATGACGGCGATCGCGGCTTGGTTCCCATCTCCGATGTGGTCGGAGTCGGAATCGCGAAATACTGGCCGCTTGACCGGCTTGGTGCGATTGATGACCACCACGAAGTCTTCAAGGACGTGCCTGACGCTTCCGGCTCGAATTCCTGAGTCTTTTTTTGAACCGTGTGAGTCTTTGAACTGATTGAGTTCCGGGCCGTCTGAATCCTGAACCATATGAATCCTGAACCGTCTGAATCCTAACCATTGTGAGACGATGGGAGCCGCGCATGATTACCCCGACACTTGACTTGGAACGCATCCTTGCGGCCCAGGGCTATGACCTTATCGCTGGATTCGATGAAGTCGGCCGCGGCGCGCTCGCCGGTCCGGTGATGGTCGGGTGCGCCGCCATTTGGGCCCGTGATTTGGAGCCGTTGGATGGCGATGATGCCGTCGAACTGTCCGGGCGGACCTACCTCGGCGTACCGGACGGCGTGGCCGACTCCAAAATGCTCACCGAACATAGGCGCGAGGCGATTTTCGACGAACTGCGCGACTGGTGCGCGGCCTACGCCGTAGGCCAGGCCAGCAACGCCGAGATCGACGAATGGGGCATCACCTACGCGCTTGGCGTGGCCGCCCTGCGCGCGCTCAGCCAAGTCGAACGCGAACTTGGCTTACGGCTTGGAGGGGGATTGACGGCAAAAAAGGCTGCGGGGGAGATTGTGGAAGGTCGTCCGGGAGACTCCGTAGGGGAATCCATTGGAAATTGTGGGGAAAGCGTTCGCGCCCTGCCCAAAGTCGCCGGAATTCTCGACGGGCCGAGCGATTACATCACCAAGGCGCTCAACACGTTCGACGCGCCGGACGTGTTGATTCCAGCCGATATAACGACCAAAGTCAAAGGCGACCAGCATTGCGCCACCGTCGCCACCGCGGCGGTCATCGCCAAAGTGACCCGAGACCGGCTGATGGTCGACCTCGCGCAAAGCAACCCACGTTACGCCGCCTACGAATGGGCTCATAACAAGGGCTATGGTTCCGCCGCACACCGTGCCGCCATCGCCGAACACGGGCCGACTCCGCTCCATCGTGTCTCATGGCACCTGACCTGAGCCGCGTGCGACACGACAGTGTGAGCGCTAACGCAAAACTGTTGTGGACGCGCTAAAGTCAGTATTGATTAAGGTACAAGACTGGCCGTGCATGGATGCCGGCCGCCAGCGGGGAGGTTAGGCAATATGGTGACCAGCCGCAAGCCAAGCAAACGTCCGTCCATGTTCGAAGTGGCCAAGCTCGCCGGAGTCAGCCACCAAACCGTCTCCCGTGTGATCAATGACTCGCCGGACGTTTCCGACGCCACCCGTGCGCGAGTCCAGGCCGCCATTGACCAACTCGGCTACCGCCCCTCCAACTCCGCGCGCGCACTGGCTTCCCGCCGTTCGCGCACCATAGGGCTGATCGCCGGAGGCCTCAAATTCTTCGGCCCGATTTCCTCCATCTCCTCCATCGAATCCATGGCCCGCGAGCACGGTCTGTTCATGAGCGTGATGATGGTCCACGAGGCCTTGTGCGCGCAGGCCGACTTCGACAACCTGTGCGACACCTTCAACGAGCAGAACGTCGACGCCTTCATCTTCCTGACTCCGACCGACGTGATGTTCGCCGCCGCCTGCCGTGCGCGAGTCACTCAGCCGCGCGTCATCGTCACCGCCACCCACGGCCAAATGACCGTGCGTGAGGGATTGGGCCTTATCTCCACCGAAAACAAGCGTCGCACTGCGCTGGTCGGTATCGACCAGTGGGGTGCAATGGCCAAAGTGGTGGCCTTGCTGGGCGAATACGGGCACAAATCGGCTCTGTATTTTGCCGGTCCCAACGAATGGCGCGACGCCCACACCCGACTGGATGCGTGGCGCAAGCTCGCCGCCTCCCGATCCATCGATTCACAGATCGTGCGCTGCCATACGTGGGATGCCTCTGAGGCGTATGCGCACATGAATCATCTCATTGATGAGTATGGGCGTCGAGGCGCGGCGTTGCCCACCGCGGTCGTCGCCGCGAACGACAATCAGGCCGTCGGCATCATGCGCGCGTTGCATGAGCATGGGCTTCGGATTCCGCAAGACATCAGCGTGGTCGGATTCGACGACATGTCTGGCGTGGATAACATGTACCCACCGCTGACCACCGTGCATCCCGATTTCGAGGGGCTCGGCGTGGCCGCCATGCGAGAGACGCTGCGCTTGCTGGGGGAGGGCGGCGAGCCGACCTTCCTGACCACCCAGCACGGCATGGGGCTGATTCCCGCCGAGGTGCGTGCCCGGCGGTCCTTGGGGCCGGCTCCTCGGCGGTAAATTGGCGCTGTTATCAAACCGTTATGATGCGTGACACGGCATAAGTTGTGTCGAATGCGGGTTGTCGGTACAATGTTTTTTGGAAATTGTGAGCGCTAACACCCTCCCCAAGGAAGGGGATAACAACGCCGGCGCTCCAAGGCAAAGGAAAGATATGGCAGCAACCGACAACGCGGCCGAGCAGGTCGCCCACATCGCCGAGAAGATTCGCGCTGGCAAGACCACGCTGGGCATCGAATTCGGCTCCACCCGCATCAAGGCCGTCCTCATCGACGACAACTTCCAGACCATCGCCTCCGGCGACTACAGCTGGGCTTCCCATCTGGAAGATGGTCTGTGGAGCTACACCACCGAGGAGATCTGGGGCGGTTTGCAGTCCGCTTACGCCTCCATGGCCAACGACGTCGAGACCGCCTATGGCGAGAAGCTCACGCACGTCGGCCACATCGGCTTCTCCGCCATGATGCACGGTTACCTCGCATTCGACGAGGCCGGCGAACTGCTGGTGCCGTTCCGCACCTGGCAGAACACCAACACCTCCGAAGCTCACAAGAAGCTCTCCGAGCTGTTCCAGTACAACATCCCCGAGCGTTGGTCCATCGCTCACCTGTACCAGGCCGTGCTCAACAAGGAAGAGCACGTCTCCAAGGTGGCTTACTTCACCACACTCGCCGGTTACGTGCACTGGAAGCTCACCGGTAAGAAGGTCCTCGGCGTGGGCGATGCCTCCGGCATGTTCCCGATTGACCCGACCACTCACACTTACGAAACCGCATTCATTGAGAAGTTCGACGCTCTGCCTGAGGTCGCAGCCCAGCCGTGGAAGCTGGAGAACCTGCTTCCTGAGCCGCTCGTGGCCGGCACTCCGGCTGGCGAGCTGACCGAGGAAGGTGCCAAGCTGCTCGATCCGTCCGGTGCCCTGAAGCCCGGCATCGTGCTCGCCCCGCCTGAGGGCGACGCCGGTACTGGCATGGTAGCCACCAACTCCGTGCGCGTACGCACTGGTAACGTCTCCGCCGGCACCTCCATCTTCGCCATGGTGGTTCTGGAGCACAAGCTCAAGGCCCTCCACCCTGAGGTTGACTTGGTCACCACCCCGGCCGGCGATCTGGCCGGTATGAGCCACGCCAACAACTTCACCTCCGACCTCAACGCTTGGGTCGGCCTGTTCGGCCAGTTCGCCAAGGCTATCGGCCAGCCGGTTGACGCAGGTATGCTGTACGGCACCCTGTTCCGCGCGGCCATCGCCGACGACGTGGACGCCAACTGCGGCGGCCTGCTGAACTACCCGTTCCGTTCCGGCGAATTCCTGGCCGGTCTGCCTGAAGGTCGCCCGCTGTTCGCCCGCAGCCCCGAAGCCAACATGACCCTCGGCAACTTCATGCGCGCCCAGCTGTTCTCCGCGTTCTCCCCGGTCAAGATCGGCATGGACGTGATGACCAAGCAGGAGCGCGTGCAGGTCGACTCTCTCGTGGGCCACGGCGGCATCTTCGCCACTCCGAAGGTGGCTCAGAAGATTCTCGCTGCTGCCTTCAACACCCCGATCAAGGTCATGTCCACCGCCGCCGAAGGTGGCGCCTGGGGTATGGCCGTGCTCGCCAACTACCTGTGGAACACCAACGAAGATCACAGCAACCTCGCTGACTTCCTTGACGGTTGCGTGTTCAAGGACGCCCAGTCCACCACGGAGAAGCCGGTGGCTTCCGATGTGGTTGGTTTCGAGGACTTCTTCGCCCGCTTCACCAAGGGCCTGCCCATCGAGCACGCCGCCATCGAAACCATCAACCTCGAAGATAAGTAAGCCTTTCTGACCTCCCTCTATTGAGGGAGGTCCTTGAGATTTTGAAAAAACGTCCATCCATCACAGTGGAAAGGAAAACCAATAATGGCAACTTTGGCTGATTACGGCCCCGAGGTTCGCGCCGAGGTCAAGCAGGTTCGTGAGGTCGTCTCCAACCTGCACCAGCAGCTGATCAAGTGGAACCTGGTCGTGTGGACCGCGGGCAACGTTTCCCAGCGTCTGCACACCGCCGACCTGTTCGTCATCAAGCCCTCCGGCCTGCGCTACGAGTACCTGACCCCGTCCTCCATGGTCGTGTGCGACCTTGACGGCAACGTGGTCGACGGCACCGAAGCCCCGTCCTCGGACACCGCTTCCCACGCCTACATCTACCGCAACATGCCCGACGTCTACGGTGTCGTGCACACCCACTCCACCTACGCCACCGCTTGGGCTGCCACTGGTCAGAACATCCCGTGCGGCCTGACGATGATGGGTGACGAGTTCGGCGGCCCGGTGCCGGTCGGCCCGTTCCGTCTGATCGGCTCCGAGGCGATCGGCAAGGGTGTCGTCGAGACCCTCAAGAAGTACCCGAAGTCCCCGGCCGTCCTCATGCAGAACCATGGCCCCTTCACCATCGGCAAGGATGCTGAAGGCGCCGTCAAGGCCGCTGCCATGACCGAGGAAGTCGCTCACACCATGTGGGCAGCCCGTCAGCTCGGTGACATCATCGAGATCGACCAGGCCGACATCGATAAGCTCAACGACCGCTACCAGAACGTCTACGGTCAGCACTGATTTGATGGAGTGTCCGCCGCGTTACGGAAGGCCCGACGTACCTTCGTACGCCTTCGCCTTCCGCGCCTTGCGGACACACACATCAAATCAGCGCTGACTCCGCCAGCACGGTGGTGTCTTGGCTCCCCTCTCTGAGGGGAGCTGTCAGCGATAGCTGACTGAGGGGAGCCTCGGTCGGCGAATGAAACTTAAACAAACCCCCATAAACAAAGAAGTAAAGGAAGTAACCCTATGGTTATGGAAAATCCCTTCGAGGGCAAGGAAATCTGGTTCGGCGTTGGTTCGCAGGACCTGTACGGCGAAGAAGCCCTGCGCCAGGTCGCCATTCACTCCGCTGAAATGGTCGACTACCTGAACAACACCGGCAAGATTCCGGCCAAGATCGTCCTCAAGCCCACCCTGAAGTCCTCCGACGGTGTCAAGGAGTTCATGGTCGAGGCTTCCGCCAACCCGAACGTCATCGGCGTCATCACCTGGTGCCACACCTTCTCCCCGGCCAAGATGTGGATTCGCGGCCTCGAAGTGCTGACCAAGCCGCTGCTGCAGCTGGCCACCCAGCACCACAAGGAAATCCCGTGGGAGACCATCGACATGGACTTCATGAACCTGAACCAGGCCGCCCACGGCGACCGTGAGTTCGGTTACATCGTCTCCCGCCTCGGCATCAAGCGCAAGGTTGTCGTCGGCCACTACACCGATCCTGAGGTCGTCGAGAAGGTCGGTACCTGGGCCCGCGCCTGCGCCGGCTGGGATGCCTCCAACAACATGAAGGTCATGCGCTGGGGCGACAACATGCGTAACGTCGCCGTCACCGAGGGCGACAAGACCGAGGCTGAGCGCGTGTTCGGCGCCTCCATCAACACTTGGGCCGTCAACGAGCTCGTCGCTGCGTACGACGCCGTCAAGGACGACCAGGTCAAGGAGATCATCGAGGACTACAAGGCCAAGTACGACGTCGACCCGGCTCTGCTGGACGCCAAGTACGACTCCCTGTTCATCGCCGCCAAGGAAGAGGCCGCGATGGTCAACATGATGCGCGCCAACGGCTGCACCGCCGGCGTCGACAACTTCGAGGACCTCGGCGCTCTGCCGCAGCTGCCGGGCGTTGGCCCGCAGCGCTTCCCGTCCGAGTACGGCTGGGGCTTCTCCGCTGAAGGCGACTGGAAGACCGCCGTCCTCGTGCGCATCGGTGCCGTCATGGGCTACGGCCTTGAGGGTGGCGCCTCCCTCATGGAGGACTACTCCTACAACTTCACCGAGGGTGACGAGCTCGACATGGGCTCCCACATGCTCGAGGTTTCCCCGTCCATCGGCACCATCGCCAAGCCGAAGCTGGAGATCCACCCGCTGGGCATCGGCGGCAAGGCCGACCCGGTCCGCCTGGTCTTCTCCGGCAAGCCCGCCAAGGACGCCGTCGTGGTCTCCATGTCCGACGTTCGCGAACGCTTCCGCCTGCTCATGGACGTCGTCGACGTCGTTGAGCCGCAGGGCTCCCTCAAGGAGCTTCCGTGCGCCCGCGCCGTCTGGGAGCCGAAGCCGAGCCTGAAGACCGCTGTTGAGTGCTGGATCACCGCCGGTGGTTCTCACCACACCTGCATGACCACCTCCGTTGGTCGTGAGGCTTGGGAAGACTTCGCCCGCATCGCCGGTGTTGAGCTCGCCGTCATCGACGAGAACACCACCGCTCGCCAGTTCGAGAAGGAACTGGAGCTGTCCGAGATGTACCACCGTCTCAACAACCAGCACTGATTGGCGGAGCGTATACCGCCTTTCCTCAGGTTCGACGTACCTTCGTGCGCCTTCGCCTTCGGACGGCGGTCTCCGCACGCGCCAATCAGCGTTGGCAAGCCAGCACCGATGACTAAATCAGTCTGCTGACTGCTACCGCTGAAAAGGGGCTGTTCCGGGAAACCGGAGCAGCCCCTTTTGCTGTTATCGGCAACTCCCCACAAACGCATCAAAAATCGCCTGCGAGCGTGGATCTACCTTGTAGAGAAACTCGGGATGCCACTGCACGGCCCACAGGAAGTGGCTTGCCGGCCGGTACAGGGCCTCGATCACGCCGTCGGGCGCGACGGCCATGACCTCGAGTCCAGCAGCAGGCTCACGAACCGCCTGATGGTGATAGCTATTCACCGCAATCTCAGTCTGCCCTGCGAACAATGAAGCCAAGGGAGTGCCGGGCACCAAGGAAACGTTATGTCCGAACGCATCGTACGGCGGATTCATATGGTGTTCGATATCGCTCGGATGCTGGCTTGGCAGATCCTGCCACAACGTGCCGCGCAGCGCTGCGTTGATGAACTGAATGCCACGGCAGATGCCCAGAATCGGCTTGTCCCAAGCCATTACAGCTGGCAGCAGAATCGATTCCATTCGGTCGCGCTCAGGAGAGAGCACCTCGCTACGGCCGGTGGCGGAGGCCGCTGCACCAACCATCGGTCCCACATCCGGCCCGCCCGTAAACAGAAACGCGTCAAACCGTTCGGCGCATTGCGCAAGAATGTCGGCGTCATCGGTCAGCGGCAACATGACGGGCGTACCGCCGGCCCGCATTATCGCCTCCATATATCCGGGCAGCATCCACAGACTATCGCGCCCGTAATCCATCAGCGGAGTCACCGCAATGAGCGGTCGATTCGTAGTCATGCCTGCCTCTTTTCGCCCAAGTGTTGTTTTCGTCGTTCTGCCGCGAATCGCTTGATTCAGTGGCCGATAATGCCGCCACTGTACCGAACCAATGTAACCGGTCGGCCAACATTATTTCGTCAGCCAGCCGCGACGAGATCGCACAATGTGCCAATGATGGGGGCATTCGGTGTGACCTTGTCAATGTTCGGGCCATTGCACTTTCAGCGGGGAAAGCATGCCCCGTCCGCGCATCATGATGAACGAGTAAGGTTGACGGGGAGGGAGAATCACATGAACCAGGCATGCGTACGCAACGACACCATCGACGCGGGCAACCATCATGGCCGACCGCAATACCGGTCGTTCCTGCGATTTCTGACATCGCAGGAACGCAACGTCATTTGGCTGTTGCTGGCCATTGCTTTTCTTCCGGTGGACGGCACCACGCTTGGCCTGTACGCGCCGTTCTGGTCGCCAATCAGTCCGGCGCTGTTCGCCGTGTACTGCCTATGCAATTGGCGGCAACTGCGCATCGCAGCCAACCGGTACCTGCCAATGTTCCTCCTACCGGTGGCCTGCATAATCCTGTCCATCCCGGGATGGCTGAAGTTCGGCATCCACCTCAACGCCGCGTTCATGAGCATCACCGGATTGCTGGGCGTGCTCGCCACTTTGGGGGCGATCGCCCTTGCGTTCGACATCAAACGCATTCCGTGGCGTACGCCATTGCGGATTCTCATCGCATCATACTGGGTTTCCTTCGGAGTGGGCGTCGTGCAATGGCTGTCCATCCGTCTGCACGCCAAACCGTTGACCGACTATTTCTCGCACCTCATGTACCGGCAATACATCAGCGACAACTCGGTGTGGGGCGGCGGCCGTCCGCAGTTCCTGTTCGCCGAGCCCAGCTATATCGGCATGCACCTGTTCGGCATACTGCTTCCGCTCATGTGGCTCATGCGCGGGCGCGACCGCATCTACGCCAAACGGCTGCGTGACCTCATCGTCACGTATGCCGTCGGCGCGGTGCTCATGCAAGCCGGCACCAGAATCGTCATCGATTCCGTCGTGGCGTTGCTGATCGCCCTTGTGGCGCGCACCGATTGGCATGACGGCGCACGCCGCGTCCGGGGCATGCTGCAGATTCTCGGCGCATGCGCACTGGGCCTGCTGGGTGTGCTGGCGGATTCCAGACTCTCCGCCATCGCGGAAAACGGGGCCGAGGGAGACGGCTCGTTCTTCGCGCGGATCTACCAAAGCCTCGATCCGATATGCGGATTGCTCACCCATCCGTGGACGCTGCTCACCGGTTATGGCGCGGGCAACATCATCAATGCGGTGTGGGCCGGCGCGGCCAAAGCCGGACGGCTGCTGGACGGTCTTGGCATGAACGGCGGCGCGGCCACGGGATTCGCGGCCGGCGTGAACGCGGACACGGTGTGGACGATGTGCGCGTATACCAGCGTCATCGCCGAATACGGGCTGATCGGGCTGGCCATGCTGGTCGGAGCCTCGATGGTCTGCATGACGCGCGGGAGGACGGTATGCCGTGGCGGTGCGGATGGCGCATCGTCCGACGGGCTGGCGCACGGTGTTTGTGTCACCGACGTTGCCGACGTTGCTGATGTTGCCGGGGGCAATAGTGGTGATGGCGTTGCCGGCGCGGGTTCGGGCGAATCCGGCGTCTGGCACAAGACCGTCATCTGCTGGCTCGTCCTGGTCGCATACCTGTACATC
>OJVE01000398.1_pt1 | contig 15572 bp, 12 predicted proteins | sample 1600081 | NCBI WGS metagenome assembly OJVE01 (sample SAMN04436789, study PRJEB24849) | human gut metagenome | biome: human gut; feature: NICU; material: stool | host: Homo sapiens | place: USA: Saint Louis, MO | collected 2011-04-13 | reverse complement strand
ACATAACTGACGATAAGAAAGCCGTTGCTGAAAATAGATATGAGTTCTTCATGAGCCTTGAACCTAAAAAAATTGTTACTGGAAATAGTACGTTCAGTAATTACATTGGAGCTATGCTAGAGGACGATCTGGTTGTTTTTGAGAACATAGAATATGGCAATGCGATATATATTCTCTATGACGACTGGCATGAAATCAGCAAACTATCTCGAATTGATTTGTTATCAGGAAGAGCAGGAAGATTATGATTCAATATTTTAATATAAATAAACGCCTTCTTTTTGTAGAGGCGTTTATTTCTGCTATCAGCTTTTTCTTATTTTGGCAAATTCATAAGGTGTGACTATTTTGCCTTCATTTGATTTGAGATAATCAGCCCACCATTGCACCATTAAACGGCGTTCATCTAAATGTTCAGAAGTGTGAATATATGCTGCACGTACATTATTACGCTCTGAATGACTCAGTTGGCGTTCTATAGCATCATCACTCCATAAACCCGATTCCCCCAGCGCGCCGCGCGCCATCGTCCTGAATCCATGCCCACAGACCTCTGTTTTCGTATCATAGCCCATAGCACGCAACGCACCGTTTACTGTGTTTTCACTCATGACCTTCGTTGCGTCGTGATCTCCCGGAAAAAGTAGCTCTTTATCACCACTGATTTGCTTAAGCTGCTCTAACAACACTATAGCTTGTCGACTAAGCGGAACTATATGTTCCTCTTTCATCTTCATGCCGCGGTAGGAGTAACGTACGCCTTTAATTTCTTCACGCTTTGCAGGTATACGCCAAAGAGATTTAGCAAAATCGAATTCATCCCAACGTGCAAAACGGAGTTCACTGGAACGTACAAAAGTGAGCAATGAAAGCTCTACGGCGATCCGTGTCATTACACGACCACGATATGCCGCCAGACGAGCAAGAAATTCAGGGAAACGGCTAGAGGGTAAAGCTGGATAGTGTCTTGCTTTGGTTGTTGATAAAGCACCAGCCATATCACTGGCCGGGTTTGAGTCTATGTAATCGTTCTGAACGGCATAGCGCATAATGGCCGTTACACGCTGCTGAAGACGCTGCGCGACGTCATGTTTGCCACTGGCATCAACTTTTTTAATCGGGGCTAACAGGTGGCTGGTTTTGAGCTGGCGAATGTCGGACGAACCGATATGAGGGAAGATATAAAGCTCAAGATAGCGAAGAACGCGCGATCGATGGTCTTCACTCCATCGCTTGTTACTGGCATGCCATTCGCGAGCAATTGTTTCGAAAGTATATGCCCCCGAATTCTCGGCCTGAGCTTCTTTCTGTTCGGCTTTTGGGTCAATGCCCTGTACTAACAGCTTTTTAGCTTCGTCGCGCTTGGTTCTTGCCTGAGCAAGCGTCACAGTTGGCCAAACACCAAAAGCAAGGCGATCCTCTTTTTTGTCAGAGGGGCGTCTGTATTTCATGCGCCAGTATTTAGACCCCTTAGCCGAAACTTCGAGATACAAACCGCCGCCATCGGCCATTTTGTAGGTTTTGTCTTTGGGCTTTGCGGTCTCTACCTGCCTGGCGTTGAGCTTCATTTTGGGGGCACATTTCTAATCGAAGTTAAGATGCCCCCAATTATGCCCCCAATGACATCCGGATTTCAACGGACAACCTCGAACGACTCAGGACGTAAAAATCGCTGCAAGCATTGATTTTAAAGGGATGATTGGACTTTCTCGGATGTTCTTGGAAGTCCTAATGGTGCCGAAGGCCGGACTCGAACCGGCACGTATTTCTACGGTTGATTTTGAATCAACTGCGTCTACCGATTTCGCCACTCCGGCACGGAAAGGATACGGAAAACGTTCTGGATTATACCTGTCGCACGCTGCCATGCAAGCAACGTTGCATTCACCTGCCACCAAGTGATGAATTTTTCATCGGCTCAGTGTGTTAGCCTCTTCAGGGTACATTTTGCCCTCCTCTATAACCCCCATCCCCCCCTCCTTCTGCCAAGCGTCCCCTCGCCCCATGCTCTACACTTCCTTCTTAACTACGCCAAACCCAAGGAAACTGTCATGAGCACTATTAAAAGTTACGCCGCCAAAGAAGCGGGCGCCGATCTGTCGCTGTGGGAATACGATGCCGGCGACCTTAAGCCGGAAGATGTCGAAGTGCAGGTGGAGTACTGCGGGATCTGCCACTCCGACCTGTCGATGATCGACAACGAATGGGGCATGTCGAGCTATCCGCTGGTGGCCGGTCACGAGGTGATTGGCCGGGTGGCGGCGCTGGGCAGCGCGGCGCAGGATAAAGGGCTGAAGGTTGGCATTGGCTGGACGGCGCGCAGCTGCGGCCACTGCGACGCCTGTATCAGCGGCAACCACGTGAACTGTCTGGAAGGCTCGGTGCCCACCATCATCAACCGCGGCGGCTTCGCCGATAAGCTGCGCGCCGACTGGCAATGGGTGATCCCGCTGCCGGAAAACGTCGATCTCGAATCCGCCGGGCCGATGCTCTGCGGCGGCATTACCGTCTTCAAACCGCTGCTGATGCATCACGTCACGGCGAACAGCCGCGTCGGCGTCATCGGCATTGGCGGCCTCGGCCATATCGCCATCAAGCTGCTGCACGCGATGGGCGCGGAAGTCACCGCCTTTAGCTCCAATCCGGCGAAAGAGCAGGAAGTGCTGGCAATGGGCGCCGATCGCGTAGTGAACAGCCGCGATCCCGAAGCCTTAAAGGCGCTGGCCGGCCAGTTCGACCTGATTATCAACACCGTCGCCGTCGACCTCGACTGGCAGCCGTACTTTGAAGCGCTGGCGTACGGCGGCAACTTCCACACCGTCGGCGCGGTAATGAAGCCGTTCCCGGTCCCCGCTTTTACCCTGATTGGCGGCGACCGCAGCATCTCCGGCTCGGCCACCGGCAACCCGTCCGAGCTGCGCAAGCTGATGAAATTCGCCGGACGCAGCAAAGTCGCGCCGACCACCGAGCTGTTCCCGATGTCGCAGATCAACGAGGCGCTGAAGCACGTTCGCGAGGGCAAGGCCCGTTACCGCGTGGTGCTGAAAGCCGACTTCTGATCGTTCCTCGTCATGCTTCAGGCCGCAGCCGCGCGGCCTGAACGCCACTGACCGGGGTGATGCCGGGCGGCCCGTCTGCCCGGCGCTTTTTCCCTGGTCATTAAACCGTCATCTCCCCGCCATACGTTTGCAGTCAATCCTTCTCACAATCCGGGCTTCTACAAACGCCTGAATGAGACGTCCGCCACCATGAGAAAAACCTGGCTCCCTTGGCTGATACTGTCGCCTTCCCTGCTGTTTTTATTACTGTTTACCTGGTTTCCCCTCGGGCGATCGATTTATGACAGCCTGTTCGATACCCGCATGGTCAGCGACGGCGGCCAGTATGTCGGGCTGGAGAACTTCAGTCGTCTGTTCGCCGACAGCGTCTTCTGGCAGTCGCTGGTGAATAACCTGCTTTATATCCTGCTGACGGTGGTACCGGGCGTGACGCTCGCCCTGCTGCTGGCGGTCGCCCTGACCGAGAATCACCGCGTCAACCGCTGGCTGCGCACCGCCTTCTTCTTCCCGATGATTATCCCGATGGTCAGCGCCGCCGCGCTGTGGCTGTTTATCTTTATGCCCGGCCTTGGCCTGCTCGACCACTATCTGGCGAAGCTGTTTGGCCCGATGAACAACAACTGGCTGGGGCGCAGCAACAGCGCGCTGCTGGCGCTGGCGCTGATTGGGGTGTGGAAGTTCGCCGGTTACTACATGCTGTTTTTCCTCGCCGGGCTGCAAAGCATTCCGGCCTCCACGCGCGAAGCGGCGATCGTGGAAGGCGCCACCCGCACGCAGGTGTTCTTTAAGGTGACGCTGCCGCTGCTGCGCCCGACCCTGAGCTTCGTGATAACCACGGCGCTGATCTACTCCATCACCCAGATCGACCACGTGGCGGTGATGACCCGCGGCGGGCCGGATAACGCCACTACCGTGCTGCTCTACTACATCCAGAACCTTGCCTGGGACACCCATGATTTAGGTAAAGCTTCCGCCGCCACCTTCCTGACGCTGGCCGGGCTGTTTGCCTTCTCGCTGATTAACCTCAAACTGCTGGAGAAAGGAGCGCACTATGAGCGCTGAAATCTCGCCGCTGGCGCTGCGATCGCACAGCGCGTCGCGCCCGCTCTGGCTGCGCCTGCGCCGCTCGCAGCCCTTTACGCTCACGGTATTAATGTGCTGCCTGGCGCTGCTGTGGATGAGCCCGTTTTTATGGATGCTGGCGACCTCGTTCAGCGCTACGACCTTCGGCGAGGATATGGCCTCGCTGCTGCCCCGTATGCCGCTGACGCTGGATAACTTCCGCGATGCCTGGGCCAGCGCCGACTGGCTGAGCCTCTACGCCAACACCCTTATCTTTACCTTCGGCACCTTCTTCGTGCAGCTGTTGACCATCACCACCGCCGGCTACGTCTTCGCCTGCCACGAGTTTCGCGGCAAGAAGACGCTGTTCCTGATGTTCCTCGTCCAGCTGATGATCATGCCGGTGGTGATGATGGTGCCGAACATGCTGACCCTGAAAACCTTCGGCCTGCTCAACACCCTCACCGGGGTGATGATGCCCTACTTCACCTCGGCGTTCGGCGTGTTCCTGATGCGTCAGGCGTTTCTGGCCATACCCAAAGAGCTGGAAGAGGCGGCGCTGATGGAGGGATGTCGCTGGTGGCAGGTGCTGTTCCGCGTGCTGCTGCCGATGTCCTGGCCGTCGGTGCTGGCCTTCGCCACCGTCAGCATTACCTACCACTGGAACGAGTATCTGTGGCCGCTGATGATGCTGAACGACCCGGACAAACAGGTGCTGACCGTGGGGCTGGTCTCGTTCGCCATGGGCGCCGAATCCGGCGGTCAGTGGGGCATCATCGGCGCCGGCACGCTGATGGTCTGCCTGCCGCTGATGCTGGCGTTCATCCTCTTCCAGAAACAGTTCCTGCGAAGCTTCGGCTTCTCCGGGATCAAATAAGGAGCTCTTCATGCTGTTAGCGCAAATTTCCGATACCCATTTCCGCAGCCGCGGCCAGAAGCTGTACGGCTTTATTGACGTCAACGCCGCCAATGCCGACGTCGTCTCCCAGCTGAATGCCCTGCAGGAGCGTCCGGACGCAGTGGTGGTGAGCGGCGATATCGTCAACTGCGGCCGCCCGGAAGAGTATGAGGTCGCCCGCCAGATCCTCGGCAGCCTGAACTATCCGCTGTATCTCATTCCCGGCAACCACGACGATAAAGCGCTGTTTCTGGAATATCTGCATCCGCTGTGCCCGCAGCTCGGCAGCGATGCGCAAAACATGCACTACGCGGTAGACGATTTTGCCACTCGCCTGCTGTTTATCGACTCCAGCCGGGCGGGTACGTCGAAAGGCTGGCTGACCGAGGAAACCATCAAGTGGCTGGAGGCTCAGCTGTTTGATGGCGGCGATAAACCGGCGACGGTGTTTATGCATCATCCGCCGCTGCCGCTGGGCAACGCGCAGATGGACCCTATCGCCTGCGAAAACGGCCATCGTCTGCTGGCGCTGGTTGAGCGTTTCCCGTCGCTGACGCGCATTTTCTGCGGCCATAACCACAGCCTGACCATGACCCAGTATCGCCAGGCCATCATCTCCACCATCCCGGGAACCGTCCACCAGGTGCCCTACTTTCATGAAGATACCCGTCCGTATTACGACCTCTCTCCGGCGTCGTGCCTGATGCATCGCCAGGTCGACGAGCAGTGGGTGAGCTATCAGCATCCTCTGACCCACTACGCCGGACCGTGGATGTACGACGAAAATATCAGCTGCCCAACGGAAGATTGCTAAACGCCATGCTTAGTCTGCAAAACATCAGTAAACAGTTTGACGGTAAACCGGCCCTCAGCGCCCTGTCGCTGGATATTCGCGAAGGGGAGTTCGTGGTGCTGGTGGGCCCGTCCGGCTGCGGTAAAAGCACCCTGCTGCGCCTGCTCGCCGGGCTGGAGCCGGTCAGCGAGGGGGAGATCTGGCTGCACGATGAGAACATCACAGAAATGTCGCCCAGAGAGCGCAACTTCGCGATGATCTTCCAGAACTATGCGCTGTTTCCGCACCTGTCGGTGCGCGACAACATCACCTTCGGCATGAAGGTGCGCAAAGAGGAGAAGACCAGCTGGCAGCCGCGGGTGGATAAAGTCGCGCAGATGCTGCAGCTGGATACCCTGCTCGATCGCAAACCGGCGAAGCTCTCCGGCGGCCAGCGGCAGCGGGTGGCGATGGCGCGGGCGATAGTGCGCAATCCGCGCCTGTTCCTGATGGATGAGCCGCTCTCCAACCTCGACGCCCGCCTGCGTAGCGAAGTGCGCGACAGCATTATGGACCTCCACCAGCAGCTCAGAACCAGCACCGTCTACGTCACCCATGACCAGACGGAAGCGATGTCGATGGCCGACCGCATCGTGGTGATGAACGGCGGCCACGTACAGCAGGTCGGGCGACCGGAGTATCTGTACGCCAACCCGGCCAACCTGTTTGTCGCCGGGTTTATCGGATCTCCGGCGATGAATCTGCTCTCACTGCCCTGCGCTGATGGTGAGGTATTACTGGGTGAGCTGCGCTATCCGCTGCCGCCGCGCTACCGTGAAGAATCCCGGGTGTGGTTAGGCATTCGCCCGGAACATATCAGCGACCGCGTGGAGGAGAGCCATCTGCGCCTGCCCGCCACCGTGCTGCAACGAGAACTGATGGGAGCCGATTATCTGCTCCAAGTCAGCACCCCCATCGGCACCCTACGCTTTAGCCGTCGCCATCGCGGCGCGGTGCCGGAGAAAGGCGATTCGCTGATCCTCGGCTTTTCACCTGCCGATGTGCATCTTTTTCATGCTGAGAAACAGCATAATTTAGCGTCGGTACATCAGGCGTAATTGTTGCAGTCAGTTTGGACACGGACAGCGCGGAAGAACCGGAGCGTACGTGTAGTACGTGAGGATGATTCGCTACGCTCCCCCTTCGGGCCACCCTGAAGGGTGTTCAAAACTCTACGAGTTTTGTCTGAGCACTGCCCAGGGCCAAACTGGCAAATAAAATAGCCTGTGGACAGGTGCTTACTGATGGAGACAAACTATGTTTAAACCTCTCACCGCTCTCGCGGTTGGGCTCAGCCTTGCCCTGAGCGGCGCGGCGCTGGCGAAAGAGAAGATCGACTTCATGTTTCCGGCGCCGGTGGACGGCAAGCTGACCATGGAGATGACCCGCGTCATTAAGCAATTCAACGAGTCGCAGCAGGATGTCGAAGTGCGCGGGATCTTTACCGGCAACTACGACACCACCAAGATCAAAGCCGAATCGGCGCAGAAGGCCGGGCAGCCGCCCGCGCTGGTGATTATGTCCGCTAACTTCACCACCGATCTGGCGCTGAAGGGTGAGATCCTGCCGATGGACGAGCTGTTCCAGTATGGCGATCAAAAAGCGGGGGATTTTCTGGTGAAGGCGTTCTGGCCCGCAATGCATAAAAACGCCCAGGTGATGGGCACCACCTATGCGATCCCGTTCCATAACTCGACGCCGATCCTCTACTACAACAAAACGATGTTCGATCGGGCCGGGATCAAACAGCCGCCGCAAACCTGGGCCGAGCTGCTGGCGGACGCCAGAAAGCTGACCGACGAAAGCAAAGGCCAGTGGGGGATCATGCTGCCGTCGACCAACGATGATTACGGCGGCTGGATCTTCTCGGCGCTGGTGCGCGCCAACGGCGGGAAATACTTTAACGAGGACTATCCGGGCGAAGTCTATTACAACACGCCAACCACCATCGGCGCCCTGCGCTTCTGGCAGAACCTGGTCTATAAAGACAAAGTCATGCCTTCCGGCGTGCTGAATTCGAAACAGATCGGCGCCAGCTTCTTCTCCGGCAAAGTCGGAATGGCGATGCTGAGCACCGGCGCGCTGGGCTTTATGCGCGAGAACAGCAAAGATTTTGAGCTGGGCGTGGCGATGCTGCCGGCCAAAGAGCAGCGCGCGGTACCGATCGGCGGCGCCAGCCTGGTCAGCTTCAAGGGCATCAACGACGCGCAGAAAAAAGCGGCGTATCAGTTCCTGACGTATCTGGTGAGCCCGCAGGTCAACGGCGCCTGGAGCCGCTTTACCGGCTACTTCTCCCCGCGTAAGGCCGCCTACGATACGCCGGAAATGAAGGCGTATCTGCAGCAGGATCCGCGCGCGGCTATCGCCCTCGAACAGCTGAAGTATGCCCATCCGTGGTACTCCACCTGGGAGACCGTTGCCGTGCGTAAAGCGATGGAAAACCAGCTGGCCGCGGTGGTCAACGATGCCAAAATCACCCCGGAAGCCGCGGTGCAGGCGGCACAGAAGGAGGCCGATGCGCTGATGAAGCCCTACGTCGATAAGACCGCGCTGGCGGAAGTGAAGTAGGCCTTTCCCTCACTATCTCTGCAGATAGCTGAGGTATCTTCTGCAATACCGTACGGAAGCAGTGTGCCCCCTCCCCCTTTTCAAGGGGAGGGGATCGTTCGATACGGCTCGTTAGCCCGGTCCGTGCAGACCGCTGAGCACCGCTCCAGCATTGCAGATACCGTTGGCAATCAGCGTTACACTTTATCCGCCTGCGATTCAGCCACTATTCGCCGGGCCCTGGCGGCCTGCCCTTCTTCACTGGTGTCCAGCTTATCCCGCAGATAGTGCTCGATTTGTTCAAGACTACGGTGGCGGGTTTCCGGTACGCATTTAATCACGAATATCGCACCGAATACGCCAATACCGGCGAAGATAAAGAAGGTGCCTGAAAGCCCTAACCACGCCAGCAGTATCGGGAAGAACAGGGAGATCAGGAAGTTGGCAATCCACATTGAAAATACCGCCCCCCCCCATAAAAATACCGCGCAGGCGGGTTGGAAATATTTCCGACATGAGCAGCCAGGTCACTGGCGATAGCGCCCCCTGCTGAAAGCTCAGAAACAGTAACATCCCTGCCAGAACCATATAGGCACGCAGCGCATCAGGCTGGCCGTTAACCGTCTCCGGCAGCAGATAGCTGACCGCACCGATAAAGACCAGGCAGGCGGTGCAGCCGAACTGACCAATCATGGTCATCGGGCGACGGCCAATTTTGCCAAGCATCCAGATGCCAACGAATGTCATCAATACTGAGACTACGCCATTGGCAATAGTGGCAAACAGCGCGGCATTATCAGTCATACCAACCGAGGTCAGTACCGTGGGGGCATAGTACATAATGGTATTTACACCGGTAAGCTGTTGGATAACCGCTATACCAATACCGATCATAAACAGCTTGAACAACCACGGGGTCATAATCTCGCTGAACCGGGGCTTACCGAGATTGCGCTGCTCATCCAGCGTTTCGGTGATCTCCAGCAGCTCCCACTCAACATCATCTTTATGCCGGGTGCGCTCAAGCACGCGACGGGCTTCCGCCAGGCGCCCTTTCATCGCGTACCAGCGCGGTGAATCCGGCATAAACATCATGCCAAACCAGAGCAGCACGGCGGGTAGCGTCGCCACCGCCAGCATCCAGCGCCAGGTGCTTTCCCCGCCCCAGACTTCATGGAACGTGGCATTAGAAATATAGGCCAGCAGCTGACCGGATACGATCATCAGCTCCTGCAAAGTAACCAGCTGTCCGCGCTTATTCGCGGGAGCTATCTCGGCAATATAGACCGGTACGGTGGCCGCCGCCCCGCCGACCGCCACGCCGAGAATAAGACGAAAGAAAATCATCCAGTTAACGTCCGGCGCCATAGAGGTGCCTATCGCGCCGATGGCAAAAAGCACCGCCAGCCACAGAATAATTTTCTTTCTGCCCGCCGCATTCGCCAGATTGCCAGAAAGCAGCGCGCCAAAGGCGGCGCCGAATAGCAGCGAGCTGGTGACCAGACCGGTGGTAAAGGGAGTAAGATGAAGCTCGGTGCCCATAAAGAGTAAGGCACCGGAAATCACCCCGGTATCATAGCCAAAAAGTAAACCGCCAAGCGTCGCGATCAGGGCGACAACTTTTACAAAGGGCGTTGTCGGGGTCTCGCTATTCGGTCCCGACGCTTTATTGAGTGTAAGATATTGTTCCTTAGACATAATAGACTCCAGTAACCCGCCTTGTTTGAGGGAAGATTTGCTCTAGTCTGAATGCAGAGGCCGAGGCCTCACCGACGTGTTGTTTTCGTTCTACGTCTTGAGCTACTGCTGAGTGATGGGGTAAAAAAAGCAGGCCATACGACGTATGGCCTGAAAATAAAACAACGATTAGATTCCTGCCGTCTCGCGGATATATTTGCGCGCTTTTACGGCGTATTCGAATGGGTTGGCCAGCGCCGGATCCTGCTCGGCCTCAACCACCATCCAGCCTTTATAGCCATGCTCGTCCAGCAGCTTGAACACCGGACGGAAATCAATGACGCCGTCGCCCGGCACGGTGAAGGTCCCCTTCTTCACGCCGTCCAGGAAGGAGAGCCCTTCGCGACGCACCTGCTCGATCACCGGCGGACGCACGTCTTTCAGGTGCACGTGGTTAATGCGCGGCAGATATTTTTTCAGAATCGCCAGCATCGGCTCTTCGCCGCCTTCGGAATACCAGGCGTGTCCGGTGTCGTAGAGCAGGAAGACTTTGTCATCCACTAGCGACATAAACTTGTCGATCTCTGCCGTCGTCTGGATACCGGTGCCCATATGGTGGTGCAGACAAACCTGCATGCCCTTTTCCGCCGCCAGGCGACCGAGGGTGTTATAGCCTTCCGCCACCCGCTGCCACTCTTCTTCGCTAAAGCACGGTTTCGCATTCTCCAGGATGGGCTTTTCCAGCCCCTGGATGCTGCCGCTCTGCTCGGAGCAGCCGATCACTTTCGCGCCCATAGCATGCAGGAAATTCATGTGGTTAACGAATTCATCAATGGTCTTTTCCCGCTGGCCGTTAGCAAAAAAGGTGCTGAACCAGGCGTTGCAAATCTGAATGCCGCGGATATCCAGCATCGGCTTGAGAACCGCCGGATCGCGTGGATATTTGCTGCCGACTTCGCTGCCGGTAAAGCCCGCCAGCGCCATTTCGCTGACGATTTGCTGGAAAGTATTCTCGCTGCCCAGCTCCGGCATATCGTCGTTAGTCCAGCCAATCGGGGCGATAGCCAGTTTTACGTTATCTTTGTTCATAGTAGGGGGCTCCTGCCGCTGCGCCTTACCGGCGCAGCAATTCACGTTCGATGAGTTCACGGGTTTCCACTGCCTGGTATTTCATCTTTTCCGGGTAGCCGAACAGCGAGGTGGCCACAATCGGCTCACCGCCGACCTTGAAGGTCTGCTCGGCAAATTTCATATCGCGCAGGGTGCGGAACAGCGCGTCGAAATCAACATCCCCTTCTCCGACGCCCACGTGCTGGTGAACGACGGCATCTACGCCCGGTGGGTTAACGATATAGCGGCAGTGTTTTGTATGGTTGCGGGTATCCGCGATCAGCACATGGGAGAGATCGCTTCCCGCGTAGCGCAGCATCTTCTCAACGTCGCCCACGCCTTTGTCATAGAAAAAGGTATGCGGGACGCTGTAAACGTACTTAACGTTATCGCTGCGGAACGACTTCACGATATCGACGGTTTCGTTGTTCTCTTCGCAGAAGTCCCACGGATGTGCCTGAATTTCAACACGGATGCCTTCGCGCTCAAAAATCGGCAGCAGCTCTTCCATGGAGCGATAGAACATCTCATCGCAAATCTCCGGCTGGTTAGGATCGCCGGAGAACTCGGTGTTGATCACCTGTACACCCATTTCAACCGCGATTTCGATCAGCCGTTTCCAGTTTTTCACTGCCGCCTGACGGCGCAGCTCATCCGGACCGGACCAGCGGTAGACGCAGATAAACGAGGAGAGCTCCACGCCGGTATCGCGCAGCGCCTGCTTGTACTCAGCCATAATTTCCCGGCTGGCGCGCGGGTGCTTGTAGAACGGGTTGATCTGCGGATGCGGCGATTGCTCAATGTACTTGTAGCCCCACTCCGCCACCTGATGGACCATTCGGGTTACCCCGAGGTCTTTAATGACATCAACGTCAAAAGCAATTTTCATCGTCGTTACCTGTGCAAAGAAGTTCCGTCAGCAAAGCGGGATTAGCGTTTGTAGAATGCCGGGCATTCCGGCAGCGTCACCTCAACCGGCTCGCTGGTTTCCTGGGCTTTGATACAGGCGTCGGCAGCAACGGACGCCGCGTAGCCATCCCACGCCGATGGGCCGTGCAGCTGGCCGGCCTGAACATCATTGATAAAGGCCTGTAGTTCAACGTCATACGCTTTGATAAAGCGATCCTTCCAGTCGGTCAGGATAGCGGTCGACAGGTTAGCGGCTTTGCGCATCTGCACAGCCGACGGCTCAGGCAGGCGGGCAATCCCGGTTTCCCCTACCACTTCACACTGGATGTCGTAGCCGTACTGGCAGTTCACGAAGACTTCCACGTCGATCAGCGTGCCTTTTTTGGTTTCAAACGACACGATCTGCGGGTCTTTCAGGCGCGCGTGGGTGTGGGACGTGGAGCGCGGGAAGCGCACCTGCACGGAAACATAGTCGTCATTCAGCAGCCAGCGCAGAACGTCCAGTTCGTGAATCAGGGTGTTGGTGATCGCCATGTTGGTGATGTAATCCTCGCCCACCGACTGGTTGCGGTGCGCGCAGCGCAGCATCAGCGGCGCGCCGATGTCGCCGTCATCGATCACTTTTTTGAGCGCCAGATAGCCTTCGTCGTAAGGGCGCATAAATCCAACCTGCACCAGGCGGCGACCGGCCTTCATTTCCGCATCAACGATGCGGCGGCAGCCTTCCGCGCTCATCGCCAGCGGCTTCTCGCAGAACACCGGCTTCCCGGCGGCGATGGCGGCCAGGGTGTACTCTTCGTGGGTGGGGTCCCATGAGGTGACCAGAATAGCGTCCACGTCGCTGGCCTTAATCACGTCATGACCGTCGGCGTACACTTCGGCATGTACGCCCGGCAGCGCAACCGCGGCGCGGGCGTTCTCTTCGTTGATATCCGAAACCGCCACTACCGTGGCTCCCTGCAGTACCTGAGTGCAACGACGGATATGCTCTTTACCGATAGCGCCGGCACCGATGACACCTAATTTGAGTGACATAGTTGGTTTTCTCCCGAGATTTGTAGGGTTCAGGGTTTGTGTTCTGTTTTAGTAATCCCGCGCCTGAGCGCGTTTTTCATTGATCATTTGCGCCACCTTGCGGATCCGCTCGGAGAGCGCAGACTGCGCGACGCCGACGTTCCACCAGCTGCCGTATTTGTGCACCATGGTTTTCGGCAGCACTTTAATGTCTATCAGGGTGCTGACGGTTTCGCGGCGCGCGGCGTCCAGCGCGTGGCGTAGTTCTTCTAGCGTCGTGACGCGCCAGGTTTTGCAGCCGTAGCCGGCAGCGACGGTGGCGAAATCTACCGGCACCAGGCCGCCCTGCAGCTGGCCCGATTCGGCGCAGCGGAAGCGGAACTCGGTGCCGAAGCTGTCCATACCGTGCTCCATTTGCAGGTTGTTAATGCAGCCGTTGGCCATGTTGTCGAGCAGCACGATATTGATCTTCGCGCGCTCCTGCAGGGAGGTCACCAGCTCGGAGTGCAGCATCATGAACGAGCCGTCGCCGACCAGCGAATAGACCTCGCTTTGCGGTTGGGCTAACTTCACGCCCAGCGCGGCGCTGACTTCGTACCCCATGCAGGAGTAGCCGTATTCCACGTGATAGGTGTTGGTGGCCCGGTTGCGCCAGACGCGCTGCAGGTCTCCCGGCAGGCTACCCGCCGCCGCCACAATCACCGCATCCGCCGGCAGCGTTTCGTTGAGTACGCCAAGGACGCTGCTTTGCGTCAGGGTGGAGTCGGTTATCTGACGAAATTCGCGATACACCGATTCCCGATCCAGATGGTCGTCGATTTCCGGGACGAAAGCGGTTTCCTGCCACACCGCCTGGTAAACGCGCTGGGTCTCTTTCAGCTGGCGGCTCTGTACGCTTTCAATCTGCTCGCCCCAGCCAGCCTGCCAGGATTCGCCGGACAGGGCGTCGTCCAGGGCGGTGAGGGCTTCGCGGGCATCCGCCAGCATCGGGATGCCATCCAGCTTCCAGGCGTCGAAGTTGCTGACGTTAATATTGAGGAAGCGCACGCCCGGGTGCTGGAAAATCCATTTTGACGAGGTGGTGAAATCGCTGAAACGCGTGCCGAGACCGATGACCAGATCCGCCTCTTTCGCCAGCAGGTTCGCCGCCAGGCAGCCGGTTTCGCCGACGCCGCCCACGTTATACGGATGCGAAGAGACAACGCTGCCTTTACCCGCCTGAGTTTCGGCAAACGGCACGCCGTAGCGCTCGGCAAAACGGGTCAACGCCTCGCCGGCGCCGGAGTATTTCACCCCGCCGCCGCAGACGATCAGCGGCTTACGGCTGGCTTTAATCGCCGCCACGGCATCCGCCAGCTGCGCGGCGCTGGCCGGACGGCGATCAAGGCGGTGTACCCGGCGGGTAAAGAAGGATTCCGGATAATCCCAGGCTTCGCCCTGGACATCCTGCGGCAAACAGAGCGTGACCGCACCGGTTTCCGCCGGGTCGGTCAACACGCGCATGGCGTTGATGCAGGCGCTCATCAGCTGTTCCGGACGGGTGATGCGATCCCAGTATTTACTCACCGCGCGAAACGCGTCGTTAGTGGTAATGCTGAGATCGTGGCTCTGTTCGATTTGCTGCAGCACCGGGTCAGGCTGGCGGGTCGCAAACACATCGCCCGGTAGCAGCAGCAGCGGGATGCGGTTGGCGGTCGCGGTGGCGGCAGCGGTAATCATATTCGCCGCGCCGGGGCCAATGGAGGAGGTGCAGGCAATAATCTGACGACGCAGGGACTGTCTGGCAAAACCGGTGGCGACATGCGCCATCCCTTGCTCGTTACGCCCCTGATAGACCCGCATTTCACCGCTATCTTGTTCAAGGGCCTGGCCCATTCCCAGCACGTTGCCGTGGCCAAAGATAGCAAAGATGCCTTTGACGAACTTATGCTCTTCGCCATCGACTTCCAGGTACTGGTTATCCAGGAACTTCACCAGCGCCTGCGCCATTGTCAGTCTCAGTTTGCCCATGTTGCCCAATCCTTATTGTTCAGTATTTGCGTGTGGGTTCGCGTTTTGCCCTGCGCAGCGATACAGCGATGAGTCAGGGAAATCGTTAACGTCACTGGAATACTTCTGGATTATAGGCAAACATTTTTTTCATTAAATAGAAATACAGAAGAAATATTTCATTTTGCGAGAGCGATCAAACTCTCTATGCATTTCACCTGTTTCATTCGCATCCTGTATACGGGATAACGCGCAAATTACGCGGCCCACCTCTTAATATCCCCTTAAAAATCATAGGTAAAGACCGCATCTAAGCGGGCTTTAGTTCAACTTTCAGCCGCAGCCCAGGATCCGAGGCAGAATGAGGCTCAGCGCGGCATAGTGGTATATCCCTCACATTTTTGGTTTTTTAATTTCGATCTAGTTTGCAAATGAAATATTTATTTCTCAAACTAGAGATAACCAATAACCCTCA
>OJVE01000387.1_pt1 | contig 16003 bp, 17 predicted proteins | sample 1600081 | NCBI WGS metagenome assembly OJVE01 (sample SAMN04436789, study PRJEB24849) | human gut metagenome | biome: human gut; feature: NICU; material: stool | host: Homo sapiens | place: USA: Saint Louis, MO | collected 2011-04-13 | reverse complement strand
CCTGTTCCGGCGTGCTGCTGGGCGCAGGCCTTGGCCTGAGCAGCATGGTGGTGAGTATTCTGTTTATTCTGCCGATCCCGGCGGCGTTCTTTGGCGCCTGGTTTGCCGGCCGGCCGAACAAACGCTTCCCGACGCTGATGTGGCAGTCGGTGATTTGCTGCCTGCTGGCGGGGGTGCTGATGTGGATCCCTGGCCTGCTGGGCGTGATGACCGTCTGGACCCTGCTGGTTCCCGCCGCGCTATTCTTTTTTGGCGCGGGGATGCTGTTCCCGCTGGCAACCAGCGGCGCGATGGAGCCCTTCCCGTTCCTCGCCGGCACCGCCGGGGCGCTGGTGGGCGGGCTGCAGAATATCGGTTCCGGCGTGCTGGCGTGGCTGTCGGCGATGATGCCGCAAACCGGTCAGGGCAGCCTCGGCCTGCTGATGATGCTGATGGGATTGCTGATTCTGCTGTGCTGGCTGCCGCTGGCGTCGCGCTTTCATCAACACCAGCAGCCGGTTTAAGGCTTCATTGCGGGTTCCCCGGGTCGCGACGCGGGGCGTCTTACCCGGGCTACAAAATGACGGACGCCGATGAACCCGTAGCCCGGCTAAGCGCAGCGCAAGCCGGGAAGCGGTGGCGAATTATCAGCCCCGGCATATTTCCCGGAGGCGGCGCCTGACGCGCCTGTCCGGGCTACCGGCCCGCAAACGGAGGTAAACCCGTAGCCCGGTCAGCGCAGCGCCACCGGGATGAAACTAAGCCGGTCATCATAATTGCGCCTGACTCTGCAGCCAGTGGATAAAGGCGTCAATTTTCGGCCACTGACGGCCCGGCAGGGTCGTCACGTAGTAGTGCTGATGGCACTTCAGGGTCATCTCGCCGAACGGTGCGATCAGCTCGCCGCTCTCCAGGCGCTTTTGCACCAGCCGCTTACGCCCCATCGCCACGCCAACGTGATTCATCGCGGCAATCACCGCTAAATCCGAACGATCGAAGCCAATACCCGACGATTGCGGCAAATCTACGCAAAATGTCTGCGCCCAGCTGAACCACTCATCGGTGCCGGAATCGTTGCTCCACGCCTGACGATCGTGCAGCAGCGTACAGTGACGAAGATTGCCGGGGTTCTGCTGTAGCTGATGCTGGCGCGCGTAATCCGCCGTGCAGACCGGTACGATGGCCTCATCCATCAGAAAATGGTGGCTCAGCTGCGAGGAAGGCGCATCATCGAAGTAGATTGCCAGATCGATGCCCGCGCGCTGCATATTGACGTTATCGTTGCCGGTCAGCACGGTAAGCGAGATCGACGGATAGCGGCGGGTAAAATCGCCGAGCGCGGGAACAAGCCAGCACTGGGCGATGGACGGGCGCGAATAGACCGTTAACGTCCCCGACAGCTCCTGGTTTTTAATATCCAGAATTTCCTGGTTCAGGCTATCCAGCGAGGACTTCAGCGCCCAGAACACCCGCTTACCTTCATGCGTCAGCTCTACTTTGCGGTGCGAACGCACAAACAACTGGATCCCCAGCTCTTCTTCCAGCTGATTGATACGGTGGCTCACCGCGCTGGGCGTCAGCGACAGCTCCTCCGCCGCCAGCGCAAACGACTCATGCCGGGCGGCGACTTCAAAGGTATACAGCTTCGATAGCTGCCAGCCGTTAAGCAGGCGAGTGCCTAACTCTTTTAGCGTCTCCATCTCTTACTCCTTCACTATTCCCCGCCGAGTGTAAGAAATTTTTCGCGCCAGCTGCGCGTTAAAGATGAATAAAAGTGATGCATAGCACACATAACAGACAATTTTAGAGCAAAATCACCTTTTTGATTCAATCTGACTCACCTGAAGGGCCGTTTATATCGTTTGTCAGCGCGTGCCGTTTTTCTGTTCAATACCCATAGATTATTCACAGGCGAGGTGGGGTATGGAATCTCAGATCTGGGTTGTGAGCACGCTGCTGATCAGCATCGTGTTGATTGTATTAACTATCGTCAAACTGAAGTTTCACCCGTTTCTGGCGCTACTGCTGGCAAGCTTTTTCGTCGGCGCCATGATGGGCATGAGCCCGCTGGATATGGTTAACGCCATTGAGAGCGGGATTGGCGGCACGCTGGGCTTCCTTGCGGCGGTGATTGGGCTGGGGACGATTCAGCAGGGGAGATCGGAAAATGATGGAGGTCTCCGGCGCAGCGGAACGTATTGGCCTGACGCTCCAGCGCTGCCGCTGGCTGTCCGCCGACGTCATTATGGTGCTGGTGGGCCTGATTTGCGGGATCACCCTGTTCGTTGAAGTGGGCGTGGTGCTGCTGATTCCGCTGGCGTTTTCCATTGCCAAAAAGACCAACACGTCGCTGCTGAAGCTGGCCATCCCGCTGTGTACAGCGCTGATGGCGGTGCACTGCGTGGTGCCGCCGCATCCGGCTGCGCTGTTCGTCGCCAACAAGCTGGGCGCGGATATCGGAACGGTGATCGTTTACGGTCTGCTGGTGGGCCTGCTGGCTTCGCTGGTCGGCGGCCCGCTGTTCCTGCGGCTGCTCGGCAACCGCCTGCCGTTTAAAGCGGTACCGGCTGAGTTTGCCAACCTCGAAGTACGCAAAGAAGAGACCCTGCCGTCGCTGGGCGCCACGCTGTTTACGGTGCTGCTGCCGATCGGCCTGATGCTGGTAAAAACCATCGCCGAACTGAATATGACCAAAGGCGGCACGCTGTATATGCTGCTGGAGTTTATCGGCAACCCGATCACCGCCATGTTTATCGCCGTCTTTGTGGCCTACTACGTGCTGGGCATCCGCCAGAATATGGGCATGAGCACCCTGCTGACGCATACGGAAAACTGTTTCGGTTCTATCGCCAATATCCTGCTGATTATCGGCGCAGGCGGGGCCTTTAACGCCATTCTGAAAACCAGCGGCCTGGCCGATACGTTGGCGGTGATTCTGTCGAACCTCGATATGCACCCGATTCTGCTGGCCTGGCTGGTGGCGCTGATTCTGCATGCCGCCGTCGGTTCCGCCACCGTCGCCATGATGGGCGCAACCGCCATCGTCGCGCCGATGCTGCCGCTCTATCCCGGCGTGAGCCCTGAAATCATCGCTATCGCCATCGGCTCCGGCGCGATTGGCTGCACTATCGTGACGGATTCCCTGTTCTGGCTGGTTAAGCAGTACTGCGGGGCAAGCCTTAACGAAACGTTCAAATACTATACCACGGCGACCTTTATCGCTTCGCTGCTTGCACTGGCCGGTACATTCCTGCTTTCTTTCATCATCTGAGCGCAAAGAGACGTAATATGAAAAACGCTGACATGACCACTTTACTCGCCCAGTTTCCTCTACTGGAGGAGCTGATAGCCCTGAAAGAAACCACTTGGTTTAACCCGTCAACGACGTCGCTGGCGGAGGGGTTACCCTACGTTGGCCTGACGACAGAAGACGTTCAGGATGCCCACGCCCGCCTCGATCGTTTTGCGCCCTATCTGGCGGAAGCCTTTCCGGAAACCGCCGCCACCGGCGGGATTATCGAATCCGAGCTGGTGGCCATCCCGGCAATGAAGGCCCGGCTGGAAAAAACCTTTCGTCAGCCCATTGCTGGCGATCTGCTGCTGAAGAAAGACAGCCACCTGCCGATTTCCGGCTCGATTAAGGCCCGCGGCGGCATTTATGAAGTCCTGACCCACGCGGAAAAACTGGCGATCGACGCGGGATTGTTAAACACAGCCGACGACTACCGCAAGCTGCTGACCCCCGAGTTCAGGACGTTCTTCAGCCAGTACAGCATCGCCGTTGGCTCCACCGGCAACCTGGGGATGTCGATTGGCATAATGAGCGCGCGCATCGGCTTCAAGGTGACGGTCCATATGTCCGCCGACGCCAGAGCGTGGAAAAAGGCCAAACTGCGCAGCCACGGCGTGACGGTGGTGGAGTACGAAGAGGATTACGGCGTGGCGGTTGAGCAGGGGCGTAAAGCCGCCGAGTCCGACCCGAACTGCTTCTTTATCGATGATGAGAACTCGCGCACCCTGTTCCTCGGCTACTCCGTGGCCGGCGAGCGGCTAAAAGCGCAGTTTGCCCGCGAAGGGCGCGTGGTGGACGCCAGTCATCCGCTGTTTGTTTATCTGCCGTGCGGCGTTGGCGGCGGCCCCGGCGGCGTGGCGTTTGGCCTGAAGCTGGCGTTTGGCGATAACGTCCACTGCTTCTTCGCCGAACCGACCCACTCCCCTTGCATGCTGCTGGGGGTTTATACCGGCCTGCATGACCAGATTTCGGTTCAGGATCTGGGAATTGATAATCTGACCGCCGCGGACGGTCTGGCGGTAGGCCGCGCTTCCGGTTTCGTTGGCAGGGCAATGGAGCGCCTGCTGGATGGGTTCTACTCTCTCGATGACCAGACAATGTACGACATGCTGGGTTGGTTAGCCGAGGAAGAAGGTATTCGCCTGGAGCCGTCCGCGCTGGCCGGCATGGCCGGGCCGCAGCGGGTCTGCGCCAGCCAGGCGTATCAGCAGATGCACGGTTTCACCGCCGGGCAGATGCGCAATGCGACCCACCTTGTGTGGGCAACCGGCGGCGGCATGGTGCCGGAAGAGGAGATGGCGCAGTATCTGGCAAAAGGACGGTAAACCTCCCGTCAGGTCAACGCGATGGCGACGAAGCTTCTTTCGTCGCCATTTTTTAGCGCAGCAGATGCATAAGCTCAACCGGCGAACGGTGCTGATTGAGTAGATCGCGCAGAACGCGCATATAGGGGGCGCTCCAGCTATAAAACTGCCGGTAACCCTCGCATAGCGCATTGGAGCCATCCTCCAGACGCAGCTGCGGGCAGCCCCCACCGCATAATCTTAGCCAGGCGCAGCCCGCGCAGGCAGGCCCCGGCGGATTGTTGGCATACTGCACCGACTCGCCGCGCCAGGCGCGCAGCGTGGCCTCAAACAGCGGCACGACGATGCGGTTAGCATCTTCTTTAACCCAAATCGCAAACACCGCGCAGAGGAAATCCCCCCACAGCCGGGCGTCGGAAGGTTGCAGATGGGGAATAAACTTGATGGCCACGGCTCCCTGAGCGCTCAGTTGATGATAGACACGCTCGGGGCGTTGGCACGCCTGACGATCGATAATGACTTCCTGTACCGGAAGATCGCTCGCCAGCGATTTGCAGTTACCGCAGTGCCGATCGTCACCGTAATCGGCCTGACATCCTGTCATGTCATATCCTTAATAAACAAAATCACCTGTCGTATATGGGTTACAGCAAACAACAATGACAGGGAAAGTACTGCGAATGCGATCAAAAATTTGTCACGAACCGCCTGCGGCTGAGCAAAATCGCTTTGCTCAACGTTCATCAGATTGCGGCTGCGGGTATAGCGCCAGAGGATAAGGGCGGCGAACGGCAATATGCACAGCGAAATCCAGAATGCGATCCCCGCCTGATGCCAGTGGTGCTTAATCGCCAGCGCCAGCAGCGCGCCATAGCCTAAAAGGGTGCGAAACCAGGCCAGCGACGTACGCTCCGGCTGCAGGCCCGGATCGCTCTCGCGACGCGCCCGGCGATTATCCGGCATAGAGCACCAGCGCCATCACCACCACGATGACGAGGGTCAGCAGAATACTGATCAGCAGCAGCGTGCGGGTATAGGGAAGATCCTGTTTCAGCCGCATCGCCTTTTCGTTGCTCAGCCAGCGTATATAGCCGTAAATCGCCAGACCGCCGGCAAACAGGCACAGCAGCAGCGCCAGAATTTCGCGAATCAGCGGCGTAGCGAAATCCGGCGCCAGCTGGTCCAGGCCGACGCCACCGGCTAAAAAGCCAAGCGAAGTGCGGATCCACGCCAGAAAGGTACGTTCATTCGCCAGCGAGAAGCGGTAATCCGGCGCTTCACCAAGGCGGGATATTTTCATCATGACTCCTTGATGGATTCCCGGTTGCGTAAAATACCGCCGATTCTACCTGACTGCCAAAGCGGAGGGCATTAATAATCGCCCCGTTTCAGAGGAAGCTCAGGCCTGATAACCGTATAAAGTCGAGCTATCAGGCCGATAAATGAATAACCGGCACCCTGTGGCTGCCGGTCAGCAGGATTAATGCAGTTCCGGCCAGTACGCTTTATTGGCCGCAATCAGGTCATCAAGAATCGCTTTCGCAACGGATGCGCTCGGCACGGTTTTCGACAGCGCAATGGCCTGCCACAACTTGTGATAAGAGCGCTGTTCCCAGGCATCCACCACCAGTTTTTCCACCGCAACCTGCTGGCTCATCATCCCTTTCTGGAAGTGGGGAATATCGCCTACCGTCAACGGCTCCGGTCCGTTGTGGCCAACCAGGCACGGAATTTCCACCATCGCATCGGCGTCAAAGTTATGAATCGCCCCGTTGTTTGGCACAATCAGCAGCATGCGTTCCTGAGTATTAAAGGCAATCGCCGCCGCCAGATCGACGATGTAGGACGCGTGTTCGTCAATTTCCAGATCGCCTGCGGACGAGTGGCCCGCGGCAATAATGGCCCGGCAGGCGCTAAAGACGTTTTTCTCACGGTGGTCCATCACCTCGTTGGCGCGGGTGCGTTCCGGATTGGAGTGCGCCACGACGTAGTCCGGGAACAGATAATACTTAAGGTAAGTATTCGGCATCGTATCCGGATCCAGCGCCTGCACGTCCTTCGCCTTGGCGAAGGTGTCGTTCCAGCTCGCCTCGGTATGGGGATCGTTTGATGGCGGAACATAGCCGAATTTCGCCACGTGTTCGCGCAGTTTCGGCATCAAATCGTTACCCTGCAGATCTTCAATCGAGGTCCACCAGCCGAAGTGGTTCAGCCCATAATAGCGCACGCGCATCTGCTTGCGGTCCTTGAGGCCGACGATTTGCGCCATCCGCCCTTCGATACCGATCGGCATATCGCAAATGTTGAGAATTCTGGCGTTCGGACGCAGGCGACGGGTCGCTTCCGCCACAATGGCCGCCGGGTTGGAGTAGTTCAGCATCCAGGCGTTCGGCGAATATTTTTCCATATAGTCCACCAGCTCCAGGACGCCGCCGATGGAGCGCATACCGTAGGCTATACCGCCAGGGCCGCAGGTTTCCTGCCCCAGCACGCCGTGGCGCAGCGGAATTTTTTCATCTTTTTCACGCATCGGGTATTTGCCCACGCGGATATGCGCCATCACGAAATCAACGTCGGTAAAGGCCGCCTGCGGGTCGGTGGTATAGCTGAATTCAATCTCCGGCGCCTGCTCTTTGAGGATCACTTTGCACGCCTCGGCGATGGTCTCCTGACGCGCGCCGTCGTTGTCGTAAAATTTCAGCGACCGCAGCGGGAAGCGATCCTGGTTCGCTAACAGCATCAGCACGATACCCGGGGTGAAGGTACTGCCGCCGCCTGCGATAACAACTGAGAATTTTTTCATGATACTGCCTCCGTCATGGTGGTTTGTTCGGTCTGTAGAGAATCTTTGATGAGGGTTTCCAGCTGGTCGCGCACCTGAGGAACGTGCAGGCCGACGATGACCTGAATTCCGTTGCCGCGGCGGACTACGCCGTGGGCGCCCAGCGCTTTAAAGACGTCGTCGCTTTGCGTCTTCGCCATATCGACCAGCGCGATGCGCAGCCGGGTGGCGCAGTTATTAATGCTTTCGATATTCCCCGCTCCGCCCAGCGCCTGCAGGAAGCCGGCGGCCTGGCCCAGTTTGGTATCCGCAGCCCCCGCGGCGCTGGTTTTGCCGCGCGCGGCCTGGTAATCCGCTTTGCTGTAGAGCTTAATTTCACTCTCTTCGCGGCCCGGCGTTTTCAGGTTCAGGCGCAGAATCAACGTGCGGAAGATGACGAAGTAGAGCGCGGTGAAGCACACGCCAACGCCTATCTGGATAAACATCATTGAGGCATGGTTGTGGAACATGGGGATCCAGTTTTGCGGCAGAAACTGGTCGAGCAGGCCGCCGCCAAAGTTGCCTACCACGCCGCAGATATACATCACCGTCGCCATAGTGGCCGCCAGCACCGCATGGACGGCAAACAGCAGCGGCGAGATAAACAGGAAGGTGAACTCTAACGGCTCGGTTATTCCCACCAGTACGGCGGTCAGGGTGGCGGGAATCAGCAGACCGGCGACTTTCACGCGATTTTCCGGCGCGGCGGTGTAGTAGAGCGCCAGCGCGATACCCACGGAACCAAAGACCTTCGAGTTACCGTGCAGCGCGAATCCGCCTTCCGGGAAGAGAGTTTTCAGCGCCTCGGTACTCTGGCTGAACTCATGTAAATGCTGCGCCCAGTAAACCTGAATACCGCTTTCCACTACCGCCGGGCCGAAAATAAACGGTCCGTAGACAAAGTGATGTAAACCGGTCGGGATCAGAATGCGCTCGAGGAAAATATAGACCCAGACCCCCAGCGCCCCGGCCGAGCGTAAGAAGGCCTGCAGCGATTCAATGCCCATCTGCACTTTTGGCCAGCCCAGCAAGGTCAGCCAGGCGCAGGGGATCATCGCCAGGAAGGCGACAATCACCACAAACGAGGAGCCCTGGAAAATCCCCAGAAACACCGGCAGCGGTTTATCGAAGTAGCGGTTATGCAGGGCGGTCACCAGCCCGGAGATAACGATCGCGCCGATAATGCTGGTATCGAGCGTTTTAATCCCGGCCATCATCGTCAGGCCGCTGCCTGGCGTCGGCTCCACGGAAAAATCGACGCCGAAGAAGTGGCCCCAGGTCATCCCCATGGCGTTGATGAAGTAGTTCCAGGTGAGGAAGCTGACCAGTACCGCCAGGCAGGCCCGGCCCTGGGCCTGTCTCGCCAGGCCGATCGGCAGACCGACGGCGAAAATCAGCGGCATATTACGAAAGACGGTCCAGCCGCCCTCTTCAACAATGTGAACGATCTGAGCAAATAAACTATCGGGTGCTGTGAGCGCTTCCCCGACGAACATCGGGTTGCGCAGCATAATGGCGATACCCACCACGATCCCGGCGAAAGGAAAGAGTAAAACCGGGGTAAACATGGCGCCGCCAAAGCGTTGTATTTGACTGAGCATTTGAAAATCCTCATATAACAACTCATAGGGTGAGTGGCCTTATCCATACCCGACATGCTTCACGTACCGCGGTGAATGATTCAGGGTAATTATTTGTACTGGCCTGAAACGAGAATAGAAATTTGCCCGGTCAACAACATGCGGCGCCGTTACGATTCGTGATCGCTTTCATGGTTTTAATTGCGCCAATGTTGTCTACTTTTTAAGTAAAAATTAGACATCCTGAATTGCGCTGATTACGCCTCTGTAACGAAGCGTATTTATCCATATGTATTAACTCTATTTTTAAAGCTAATAATCCGTGCATCATCGTTTTCAACTGAGTGAATAGAGGTCTACTGGTGATCTACAAATCCATCGCCGACAGATTACGTTTGCGTCTCAACTCCTCCGATTTCGAAGTCGGCAGCCCGCTTCCCGGGGAAAAAAAGCTGGCGGAAGAGTTCGGCGTCGCGCGCATGACTATCCGCAAAGCCATCGATCTGCTGGTCACCTGGGGACTGGTGGTGCGTCGGCACGGCTCCGGCACCTACGTCGCCCGCAAAGACCTGCATCATGAAACCAGCAATCTGACCGGGCTGGCCGAGGTGCTGCGCAAGCAGGGTAAAGAGGTGGTCAGCCGGGTATTGGTTTTTGAGGTGATGCCCGCCCCCCCGGCTATCGCCAGCCTGCTGCGGATACAAATTGATGAACGGATCTACTTCTCGCGCCGGGTGCGCTATGTCGATGGCAAGCCGCTAATGCTGGAGGACAGCTATATGCCGGTGAAGCTGTTTCGCAATCTGTCGCTGGTGCATCTGGAAGGGTCGAAGTTCGATTACATCGAGAAGGAGTGTGGCATAACCATTAGCGGCAACTATGAAACGCTGTCGCCGGTGCTGGCGGACAGGCAGCTGGCGCAGTCGATGAACGTGCCGGAGCAGACGCCGCTGCTGCGTATAACCTCCCTTTCCTACAGCGACAGCGGCGAGTTTCTTAACTATTCGGTGATGTTCCGTAACGCCAGCGAGTATCAGGTGGACTACCACCTGCGGCGCGTCCAGGCGGAGAATCCGTTAACCTATCCCCCAGAACAGCACCGCCAGTAGCTGCGGCGTGATAATACGTAAGAACATGACCAGCGGATAAACGGTCGCGTAAGAGAGCGCCGCCGCGCCGCTGGTGGCATGCAGGTTGTTGGCAAAGGCCAGCGCGGGCGGGTCGGTCATTGAACCGGCCAGCATCCCGCACAGGGTCAGGTAGTTCATCTTCGCCAGCATCCGCGCCAGAATACCGACAGCCAGCAGTGGGATAGCGGTGATAAAGATGCCGTAGACAATCCAGCTCATGCCATCACCGTCAATCAGCGTCGCCACAAAATCGCCGCCGGATTTCAGGCCAACCACCGCGAGAAACAGCACAATGCCCAGCTCGCGCAGCGCAAGGTTAGCGCTGGGCGGCATAAACCAGTAGAGCTTACCGATGCTGCCGATACGCCCGAGGATCAGCGCCATAATCAGCGGCCCCCCTGCCAGGCCCAGCTTCAGCGCCGCCGGGAACCCCGGAATAAACAGCGGAATGGAGCCCAGCAGCACGCCCAGGCCAATACCGATAAATACCGGCAGCATCTGCACCTGCTGGAGTTTTTGCTGGGCGTTGCCCAGCTCGGCGGCCACCGCGTCAATCGCCTCCGGACGGCCGACGAGGTTAAGAATATCGCCGAACTGCAGGCTGGCATGGCTGCTGGCGACCAGCTCAACCCCGGCGCGATTGAGTCGCGAGATCACCACGTCATAGCGCTGTTTAAAGTGCAGATCGCGTATGCGTTTACCCAATACTTTTTCGTTAGTGACCACCACGCGCTCGACTTTCAGATCGGTACCGCGCGTGGAGAGCGAAGTGGAAACCTCCTTGCCAATCACCAGCTGGGCATTGTGTAAATCCTCCGGTCGCCCGACCAGGTGCAGCAGGTCCCCGAGCTGAATCAGGGTATTCGGCGCGGGCACCATTAGCATCTCCTCGCGCTTGAGGCGCGAGCAGATCAGCTTGTCGCTGTTAAGCATCGGCACATCCTGAATCGCCATATTGTTCAGGTTGGGGTTTTCGACCCGCACGTTGATGGTCTGAAGATGCGCGTGGCCGTTGCCGCTGATCTCGTCAAACTGCTGGGCTTCTTTCTCGACGTTGATGCGGAAAAACAGTCGCACCAGCCACATGGTCAGCAAAATGCCGCAGATGCCAAACGGATAGGCCATGGCGTAGCTCATCCCCATCTGATCGACGGTATCAAGCGGTACGCCAAGGTCGCGCAGGATCTGCTGCCCGGCCCCCAGCGCAGGCGTGTTGGTTACCGCGCCGGAGAAGATGCCGAGCACCACGGGAAGAGGGATATCGAACAGTTTATGCAGGACCGCGGTGACCAGGCCGCCGAGAATGACGATCAGAATAGCGAAGAGGTTCAGCCGCAGGCCGGAGACGCGCAGCGAGGCGAAGAAGCCCGGCCCCACCTGGATACCGATGGTATACACGAAGAGAATCAGGCCAAATTCCTGAATAAAGTGCAGCATAGGGCTGCTGAGCGTAATGCCCGCCTGGTCCACAAAGTGGCCGACGATAATACCGCCAAACAGCACGCCTCCGATACCGAAGCCGACACCGCGCACTTTTACATTGCCGATCCACAATCCGACGACCGCCACCAGCGCCAATACGCTAACGGTCAATGCTATATCACTCATCGTCTCTTCCCTGTGTATAACATTACTCACAATGAGGATTATGACCGGTACTCACCAGGCTGTATGCCGCCTGGCGCACAATAATCACGGGATCAGCCAACGACCATTTTGTTGAACACAGCAAGAAAGGACAAAGTAATGCGTATCACGCACAAAAAAGCCCCGAACATCGGGGCTTTATAGGTGGTTAGCTTAATTAGCTATCTAACGCGGGGCGCTCGCTGATGGCGATGCGCTGCGGTGCGATCTGTTCCGGCTCGTTGCGGGTCAAATCGATATGCAGCAGGCCGTTGGTAAAGGTTGCCCCGGAGACTTCCATATTTTCGGCGAGCGTGAAGCTCAGGCTAAACGCCTGGTTAACCAGCCCCTGATGCAGCCATTTGGTCTCTTTTTCCGGCTGCTGCGGCGCGCCTTTTACCGTCAGGCGCGTGCCTTCAAGCTGGATATCCAAATCTTCCTGACGGAAACCGGCCAGCGCAAGGGTAATGCGATAGTGGTTGTCGTCGCTTTTTTCGATGTTATAGGGCGGGAAGGTCTGGCTTTCACCGGCGGTTTGTAGCGCGTTGGCCAGTTTGTCAAAACCGATCCATTGACGCAGCAGCGGGGATAAATCGTAGTTACGCATAGTCTTTCTCCTTCTAAGAAGCGAGTGGATATCTGCAAATCCTGTGGATTCGCCTTTGCCCCCTGACGGCGGGCAGTTTTTTGAATGAATACCGGGCCGCCTTCGCGGCCCAACAAATTAGTTGATCTCGATACGGCGCGGCTTATTCGCTTCAGGAATAACTCGCTCAAGGTCGATATACAGCAGACCGTTTACCAGGTTGGCGCCGCGAATATGAATATTTTCCGCAAGCTGGAATTTACGCTCAAAATTGCGTTCAGCGATGCCCTGATACAGGTAAGTGCGCTCTTTCTGCTCGGCGGCATGGGCGCCTTTTACGATAAGCAGATTATCCTGCGCGGTAATTTCCAGTTCGCTCTCGGCAAAACCGGCAACGGCAATCGCGATGCGGTAGTTGTTCTCGTCTACTAACTCAACGTTGTACGGAGGATAGCCGCCATTACTCTGGCTTTGATTATTTTCTAACAGATTGAAAAGGCGGTCGAAACCAATAGCAGAACGATACAGCGGGGAGAGATCGAAATTACGCATAATACATAGCTCCTGAAATCAGCGAGAATTATCTGACCTTCCATCATGGACAGGCCGTTATTACCCGGAATACCCATTCGGCGTATTCTCCGGGAGACACATTCCTAAAATGGGTATATCCATGGCCTTTTCAAGGGGAAATGGGCAATTTTTTTTGCAGTTTGCGGTCTATTGCTTAGACTGGAGGGACAGCACAAAAGGCAAAGTGCGACGCCTGCCACAGTGCGGCGCAATGGCACTATGCATCCATGGAATGGCCCGATATAACCGATATGTACGCCATTCTTCAGGCCGCGGCTCTGTTGGCTGCGCCCTGCATGATTTTGTACATAGAAGGTTCTATCAACGCCCGTAACGATGACGGAAAAATGATGAAAAACGGTCTGTTAAAGCTGGTCCTGTTCAGCGGGATGATAAGTTTAGGCGGTTGCTCCAGCGTGATGTCACATACCGGCGGTAAGGAAGGAACCTATCCGGGAACGCGCGCCAGCGCGCAAATGCTGGGAGATAGCGATGCCAACTGGGGTACGAAATCCCTGGTGGCGCTGGATATGCCGCTCACGGCCGTTATGGACACGCTGCTGCTACCGTGGGATATGTTCCGCACCGATAGCTCGGTTAAATCGCGCGTGGAAAAGAGCGAGAAAGAGACGCTGGCGACCAACGCAGTGATCCCGCCAGCGCCAATGCCGAACCCCTGATTTAGCGCGCCGTTGTGGTTACCCACAGCTGGCGGTAACTGTCCACCTCCTCCATCCAGGCAAGCCGTGTGCCGTCTGGCGAAAAGACGACCGCGTCGGCCGAAGGCGGATTGGCATGCTCATCGGTCAAAAAGCCGATTTCCCCGCTCCGCGCATCACAAAGCGCGATGCGGTTTTCCAGCACAAAGCCCAGCCATTTTCCTGATGGATGCCAGTTAAACGCCGACTGGATATCGGATCGGTTGTGGGTCAGCTGCCGCAGCTTGTCTCCCTGCGCCGAGATAAGCCACATTTGCACCACGCCGGCCTCGTCGCGCATCAGAAAAGCGATGTCCGTTGCCGACGGATTAGCGCGCACCCAATGACGCGGCGTATTCACCAGTCCCGGGTAACGGCGTTGGTGGGTAAACGTTAAGCGACGCTGAATAACGCCGGCAGGGGGAGCCGGCATCGTGGTTTCCGTTCCTGCCAATGGCGCATCGCCAGACTGCTTCCAGCCCTGCCCGCTCTCCGGCAGCTCGACAATAAATAGCTCCGGCACTTTGTCGCCATTTACCGCCAGCGTATCGCCAATAAACGCCAGCGCCCGGTTGCCCACCCAGCCCTCTTCATAGGCGCGATTAATCTCGTCGCTGCCCGGCGCGGGGGTCGGCGTTGTGCGGCTGACCAGCACGCACCAGTGGCTGCCGCCGTATTCTCGTGGATGATCCCCACGCGGTGCTACCGGGCCATAGGGAACCGCCACGCCAACGTTGCGCAAATCCAGCGCCGGATCGCGTTCATGCAGCACGTGGTCGTTATAGGTAAAGCTGACAAATTCGCCGTTCGGGCTGAAGACATGCACATGGCTGCCGCCGCGCAGCGCGCCGGGTGTATAGGGGGCGGAAATATCCATCGCATCGAGGTTGTGCGTTTCGCCCTGCCAGGAGACCACGCCGCGACGATGGTGGAAATCGTAATGCCAGCGCTCGTCAGGGTTTTCCGGCCCGTGGATAAAGACATATTTATCTATCGATGGATGAACGGTCACCACGCCAACGTACGCGCCCTGTCCGGCACAGTAGAGGATCTCAACCTCTCCCGTCTCGACATTCACCCGCTCGATGGTTTCGCCGGTAAAAGAGGCGCCAGAGGGACGAACGTCAAAGACCAGCCACCGGCTGTCCGCCGTCCAGGCGCGCGTGTTGGTAAGTTGATGATGACGGGGAGCAAAGGTGACTTGTTTCATAAACATACCCTGATGCGAGACTTTCGCATCAGGGTATCGTATCGGAAAGAATTAGCCTACTCGTTTGACATCCCCCACCAGCAGGATGTAAGAGAGCGCGCCCACCAGCGCAATAACGGAAATATAAACCAGCGCAGGAGCAAAACCATAGTCCTGGGCCAGATAACCCACCACCAGCGGAACGGTGATACCGCCCAGCCCGCCGACGAAATTAAACATTCCACCGGTCAACCCGATAAGCCGCATCGGCGCAAGCGAAGAGACCAGCGACCAGGTAATGGAGGCGAAGCCGTTACCGAAGAAGGCCAGCGCCATCAGGACCATAATCCACACCGGATCGTTGGTATAGTTTGCGCCCATGATGCAGGTCGAGATCAGCAGGCCGCAGATAATCGGGGTTTTACGCGCGGCGCCTAATGAGAAACCTTTTCTCACCAGCCTGTCCGCCAGCCAGCCGGAGAGCAGCACGCCAACAAAGGCGGCAAGGAACGGAACTGTGGTCATAAAGCCCGCTTTCAGCGCCGTAATCCCCTTTTCCTGGGTCAGATAGTTAGGGAACCAGGTCAGGAAGAACCACAGCGTCGAGGTCACGGCAAACTGCCCAAGATAAACGCCAATCAGTTTGCGATGGAATACCAGCTTCCAGTCGGCTTTGGTCAGCGGCTGCCGCGCCTCTTTTTTAACGGGCGCATCGCCGTCCACCAGACCACCGCCGTCGCGAATCTAATCCAGCTCGGCTTTGCTGATGCTTTTCGTCAGACGCGGCGGCTGATAAACCTTAATCCAAATCAGTGACCATACGATCCCGATAGCGCCGGTAACGATAAATACCCAGTGCCAGCTCAGCATTTCCTGAATCCAGATTAATAGCGGGGTCAGGAATGCCAGCCCGACAAACTGGCCTGAGGTGTAAAAACCGACGGCTGATGCGCGCTCGTGCTCCGGAAACCAGCTGGTCACCATGCGATTATTGGTGGGAAACGCCGGCGCTTCAAATATCCCGGTAATCGCGCGCAGGCCAATCAACGACATTAGCCCCGTGGCAAATCCCTGCAGTAGCGTCGCCACCGACCAGCCAAAAATAGCGATAAAGTAGGTCAGCCTTGAGCCCACGCGGTCAAGGAACCAACCGCCGGGAATCTGGCAAAGACCAGTTCCAGATATGTTTCGATGACCGCCCGGTCATAGGGGAGCGCCGAACCTG
>OJVE01000378.1_pt1 | contig 16301 bp, 2 predicted proteins | sample 1600081 | NCBI WGS metagenome assembly OJVE01 (sample SAMN04436789, study PRJEB24849) | human gut metagenome | biome: human gut; feature: NICU; material: stool | host: Homo sapiens | place: USA: Saint Louis, MO | collected 2011-04-13 | reverse complement strand
GTTCTGTATTATACACTATTATGAAAAGTTTGTGAAGTCAAACACAAAAAAAGAACGAAAGTCCTTTCATAGTAGACTTTCGTTCTTTCATTTTATATACCATATAGGGTTAAAATCATCTAATCTTCATGAGTATTTTCTGGTACATCAACAGTTTTTTATCACATGAATATAAAATGAAATCTATATGATTTACATACCTAAACGACTCATAATAAGCGCTAATTGTCGTTTAGTTTCTTCGTTATCTTTCTTTAGACGAAGGTTGTCTTCTTTCAATGCCGCATAGTCTGCAGTTAATTTTTCATCCTGCGCTTTCATGCGTGCATTTTCAGCTTTCAAAGCAGTCATTTCATCCTGCATTACGTACATAGAGCTGATAGGGCCGGCCTTGTAGCGTTCAGGAATAACCTTCTTCTCATCAGAAGAACCGAATTTACGAGTTACACCGGCATTCACCATATTATGACGACTACCAACAGATACGCCTGCATGGAACATAGTATCTTCCGATGTGTAATGTGCAACACCTAAAGCCGCTGCGGTTTCACCTCTGTAATTGCCGATACCAGCCATCACTTGAGTTGGTTCTAACGGATCATATTGAATCGGTTTCAACGCAGACATAGCTGCCGCATGAGCACCTACACGTTGCGTTTCGCCCGCCACGGAATTAATAGCATTGGCCATGCCCTCCGTAACGCCTTTCAATTGATTTACGTTAACCGCATCCGTACCGTTTACACCAGGACCTACATTGCTAATTGTTTTACCACCGTTATTCAATCCATCTTTAGTAAGACTTACAGCGTTACCGCTAGCAGGAGTAATGGTTATACCACTACCGTTTACAACCGTAGAGTTGCCTCCAGCATCCTTAGTCGTTACGGATGTAAGACCTTTCAAATCTTTCGCCATACGAACTTTAAGATTAGTACCGTCAGATACAACGCCTACATTATCTTCTGTAGTCAACTTGCTAGCATCAGTAATGCCACCGACTACGTTTACCTGTTCGTTAAGCTTTTTGTTAATCACATTACCGGAATCGCCACCGTATTTCATACCATCGTCTTTAGTTGCCACTTGATGTGTCTTGCCCTGTTCATCTTGGTACTTAATACGAGTGATTTCATTGCCGTCGAGATCGGAATCGCCCTTATCAGCAGTAATATCCGCATTGCGACCATCTTTGCCAGTTAAACCGATGTGACCAACGCCATCTTTACCGGACATAGATACAGCATCTTTACCGTCTTTACCTGTAACAGCTACTTTACCGTCTGTACCATTCGCAGCGTCTGGACCTGTAATGGAAACGCCATCTTGACCGTTTTTGCCGACTTTCACCTTATCAGTATTAACCATATCAGCAGTAACCGTTTTGGTAGTAATGCTATCGGTCTTAAGATTCTTAGCCATTTTAATAGTAACATTACCATTTTCGGCTACTGTTTTGATATTTTCACCGGAATAATCACTATCAGCCCCTTGACCTTCACCTTTGATAGTAACCTTTTGACCTAAATCACGGTGGAAATCACCTGTATTACCGGCAAAATCCATACCTTTCTTCGTAATGTCATCACCTAAGTTATTAATCTTATTATCCAAGGTTTTATGGGACTTCTGCAATTGATCTTCTGTAGCAGCACGACCGCTTGTGATATTGTTAGGATCCCAATCTTTGTTTTCCAAACCTGTCACATGACCGTCCTTGCCATCAACAGCGACTTTACCTGCCGCGATCTTACCGTCTTTACCGTCGATAGTTACCTTATCTCCGGCCTTAATCATACCTTTTGTACCGTCAATCGCTACATTACCAGCCTTGATTGTGCCCTTATCACCATCGATTTCAACTTTATCACCGGCTTTAATAGTGCCTTTGTTGCCATCGATGGTAACCTTGTCACCGGCTTTGATAGTGCCTGTTGTACCATCCATCGCAATTTGTTTCGTAGGATCAGTCCCCATTGTTACTTGGTCTTTGAGACCCACTTTGTAATTTGTAGAACCGTCCGCATTAGTGGTCTTATCTACTTGGACATTATTACCTGCCGTTACTGTTGTAGTAGCAGCTGCTGCCGCTTTATCCAATTGAGATTTATTAACCGCATCCTTAGGATTTGTACCGTCAGCTACATTAGTAATCTTATTGCCGGCTGCATCAATACCGTCCTTCGTCATGGATGGACCGTTGGTAATCTTTACGCCGTCTTTTGTAACAGCAGTCAACGGATTGCCATCCTTATCTTGAATGGTCATACCTTCACCATTTACAACGGTTTTACCGTTTGCACCATTAGTACCATTGTTGAAAGTTATGGAATCTAGACCTTTCAGATTTTTTGCCAAACGAACATTAAGGATATTATTTTTACTAATAACACCAATATTGTTTTCGGTCAACTCAGATTCATTGGTGACACCACCCTTAATGTCCAATTGTTCATTAAGTTTCTTCTTGATGGTAGTACCGGAGTCGCCACCATATGCCATGCCATCATCTTTGGTTGCCACTTCATGAGTTGTGCCATTTTCATCTTTGTATTTAATGCGCGTAATTTCATTTCCATTGAGATTAGCAGCACCTTTTTCAGCAGTAATATCCGCACTTTTACCGTCTTTACCGCTTAATCCGATGTGACCAACACCGTCTTTACCGGACATGGACACAGCATCCTTGCCGTTTTTATCTGTAACAGCTACCTTACCGTCGGTGCCATTCGCCGCATCTGGACCTGTAAGAGATACGCCATCCTTACCGTCTTTACCGACTTTCACGGATTCAGCCTTAAGATTTTTGTTCATCTTCACATCGATAGTCGTGTTACCTGTTGCTGCATCTTGTTTGATGAAAGTCTTAATATTGTCACCACTATAGTCGGTATCAGCAGCTTTACCTTCACCTTGAACAGTGACAGTAGAGCCTAATTTATTAGTTTGTACACCGCCTACATTGGCATTGAATTTAAGGCCTGTATCAGTTTGACCTGCCAAGGCTTGTTTCAATTGATCCTCTGTTGCAGCACGACCGGATACGACATTACCTGCATTCCAAGTCTTATTATCAAGACCAGTCACATAGTTGCCCGTATTAGCAGGGTTCGCACCATCGGCTTGTTTACCCATTGTCACATTGCCGGCTTTCACAGTTTCCGTAGCCGTAACAGATGTAACATTAAGATCCTTTTTCAATTTGAGGCCGATCTTCGTATCGTCACCAGTTTGACTGATTTCCGTCGTAATATTGTCGTCGCCGTTTACCGTTACCTTAGAGCCTAGTTTATTAGTTTTTTCAGCGTTATTATCCGCATCAAAACGAAGGCCTTTGTTGGTAAGTTCAGTCTTAGCGTCACCAATATTTTTGTTGAGTTCAGTTTTAGTATCACTGATATTTTTATTCAACTCGGTCTTAGTATCACTAATGTTTTTATTTAACTCAGTTTTAGTGTCATGCAATTGACTGCCGTTCACCGCATCTTTGGAGTTAGCCGCCACATCGCCATTAGCAACATTGGTAATCTTTTGATCATTCGCATTGATGCCGTTTGGAGATACATAAGTCTTACCACCTACGGTCAAACCACCACTATTGATGGTTGTACCGCCAGCTGTTACGCTGTCTAAACCAGTTAATGTTTTTGCCAACTTCACGTTTAATGTGCCTGTGCCATCAGATACAACACCAATATTATTATCTGTTAAATCTGCGGCCGTAGCTCCACCTTTAATGGCAACAGTACCACCTAGCTTCTTGTTGATAGTCGTACCAGAGTCACCGTCAAAGTTCAAGCCTTTATCTACTTCGGATTTAGACGCCACATCTTTAATCGTTACGGTTTTTGTTTGATCCAGATGATTCTTATCTTGAACTGTCAATGCTACATCACCGTTGGCATCTACAGTATAGTCACCATTGGATCCCGCCGTAGGATTTGCAACGAGACTAAAGTCTGTTGCACTAGCACCTTGTTTCTTAACTTCATCACTAACCGTTTTCAATTGGTCTTCCGTTGCTGCACGGCCAGATGCAATCGTAGGATTATCAATGCTCCAAGCCTTATTATCAAGACCTGTTACATAGTTGCCCATATTAGCAGGGCTTGCACCATCGGACTGTTTACCCATAGTTACCGTGCCGGCTTTCACAGTTTCCGTAGCTGTAACCGTAGTAACGTTAAGGTCTTTCTTTAATTTAAGACCGATTTTCGTATCATCGCCAGTTTGCGTAATTTCTGTAGTGATGTTATCGTCGCCGTTTACTGTTACCTTAGAGCCTAGCTTATTCGTTTTTTCATCGTTATTATCAGCATTAAAACGAAGGCCTTTATTGGTAAGTTCAGTTTTAGCGTCGCCAATATTTTTGTTGAGTTCAGTTTTAGTGTCACCAATTTTTTTATTGAGCTCAGTTTTGGTATCACCAATGTTTTTATTCAACTCGGTCTTAGTATCGCTAATATTTTTATTTAACTCAGTTTTAGTGTCATGCAATTGACTGCCGTTCACCGCATCTTTGGAGTTAGCCGCCACGTCGCCATTAGCAACATTGGTAATCTTTTGATCGTTCGCATTGATGCCATTTGGAGATACATAATTCTTACCACCTACGGTCAAACCACCACTATTGATGATTGTGCCACCAGCTGTTACGCTTTCCAAACCAGTTAATGTTTTAGCTAACTTTACGTTCAATGTATTGCCGTCGGATACGACACCAATATTACCATCGGTCAAGTTAGCAGCCGCTGCACCGCCCTTGATGCTAAGCTTATCGCCCAACTGTTTGTTAATTACAGCGCCGCTATCTCCATCAAAGTTAAGACCTTTAGCAATAGTCGTATTGATGGTAGAAATAGCATTTCTATTGGTCGTAATATCTTGCGTATTTTGAGCGATATTTTGTTTATTTTGTACAATATCAGCCTTATTTTTGCCGATATCAGTCGTATTTTGAGCAATGTCAGTTGTGTTTTGAGCTATTTTATCCTTGTTCGTATTAACTTGCGTATTAACAGATTTCAACTGATCTTCCGTTGCAGCACGGCCGGTTACGGCTTGTGGATTATCTACATTCCAAGCAGTATTGGTAAGACCAGTTACCGTGCCTGCAGTACCATCCACAGATACAGGATTAGCAGTTCCTAAGGTGATTTTATCCCCTAATCCGACAGTATATTCCTTACCGCCGGCTGCATTTGTACCTTCTTCTACAGTGATATTGCTGTTTTTAGCTTTCACAGTACTTGCCTTAGCAGTTCCACCGATAGCATCCTGCAACTGACTGAAGTTAACCGCATCAGTAGGATCTGTGCCTTTTGCTAGACCGGTAATCTTTTGATTATTTGCATTGATACCGTTTGGCGTTACGTAGGTCTTGCCGCCTACGGTCAAACCACTACTATTAATAGTTGTTCCACCAGCTGTTACGCTATCCAAACCGGTTAATGTTTTAGCTAGTTTCACATTTAATGTGCTGCCATCAGACACGACACCGATATTATTATCCGTAAGATCTGCCGTAGCACCACCTTTAATAGTAACAGTGTCGCCTAATTTTTTATTAATCGTAGCACCGCTATCACCGTTAAAGTTTAATCCTTTATTGATATTAGTTACATTTGTATTGACCTTATCATTAACGGATTTCAACTGATCTTCCGTAGCAGCACGACCACTTACAGCTTGAGGATTATCGGCGTTCCAAGACTTATTATCGAGCCCTGTCATAAAGTTACCGTTTGCACCGCCTGCACCACCAGCTTGTTTACCCATAGTCACAGTGCCAGCTTTCACAGTATCAGCGGCAGTAATAGTAGTAACATTGAGATCTTTCTTTAATTTAAGACCGATCTTAGTATCATCACCAGTTTGACTGATTTCTGTCGTGATATTATCATCGCCATTTACCGTTACCTTGGAACCCAGTTTATTGGTCTTAGTTCCACCTGTATCCGCATCAAACTTAAGGCCTGTATTAATCACATCATTCTTCGCGGTCGATATATTATTGTTTAGCTCGGTTTTAGCATTATCTATATTGCCGTTCAGTTCAGTTTTAGCGTCATTAATATTTTTATTGAGTTCAGTTTTGGCATCACCGATATTTTTGTTTAATTCAGTCTTAGCATCATTAATGTTGTTATTTAATTCGGTTTTAGCCGCATGAAGTTGACCGCCGTTAACTGCATCTTTGGAGTTAGCCGCCACTTCACCATCAGCAACATTAGTTATTTTCTTGTCACTCGCATTAATACCGTTCGGAGTTACATAGGTCTTACCGCCTACGGTCAAACCACTACTATTGATAGTTGTACCCCCAGCCGTTACGCTATCCAAACCGGTTAATGTCTTAGCTAGTTTCACATTTAATGTGCTGCCATCAGATACGACACCGATATTATTGTCCGTCAAGTTAGCAGCCGCTGCACCACCCTTGATGCTAAGCTTATCGCCCAACTGTTTGTTGATTGCAACACCGCTGTCTCCATCAAAGTTAAGACCTTTAGCAATAGTTGTATTGATGGTAGAGATAGCATTTTTATTGGTCGCAATATCTTGTGTGTTCTGAGTAATATTTTGCTTGTTTTGTGCAATATCAGTCTTATTTTTACCGATATCAGTAGTATTTTGAGCTATATCAGTCTTGTTCTTAGTTATATCTTGTTTATTCTTACCAATATCAGTCGCATTTTGAGCAATTTCAGTTGTGTTCTGAGCTATTTTATCCTTATTTGTGTTAACTTGCGTATTAACAGTTTTTAACTGATCTTCCGTTGCAGCACGACCACTTACAGCTTGCGGATTATTTACATTCCAAGCTGTATTAGTAAGGCCTGTTACAGTCCCTGCAGTTCCATCCACATTTACAGGATGTGCCGTACCTACCGTAAGTTTATTACCCAATCCAACAGTGAATTCCTTACCACCATTTGCGTTGGTACCTTCTGTTACGGTTACATTCGCGTCTTTCCCTTTTACCGTAGTGGCCTTGGCAGTACCACCGATAGCATTTTGCAATTGACTGAAATTAACCGCATCATCAGGCGCTGTACCATTAGCAACACCAGTAATCTTTTGATTATTAGCATTGATACCATTTGGCGTTATATAGGTTCTAGCACCTACACTCAAACCATTTCTACTAATAGTAGTATTTCCTGCATTAACGCTATCCAAACCTGTTAAATGTTTTGCCAATTTTACATTCAATCTACCGGTACCATCAGATACAACACCAATATTATTATCCGATAATGCCCCTGTAGCACCGCCTTTAACGACTAGAGTATCGCCTAATTTTCTCTTAATCGTAGCACCGGTATCGCCGTTAAAATTGAGTCCTTTTTCAAGAGTATTATTAATAGTGTTAATATCATTCTTATTAGTAGTGATATCACCTGTATTTTTTGTGATATCTCGTGCATTATTACCGATACGGCTTGAGTTATCTGAAATACTTTGCGAATTTCGATTAATAAAATACTGATTAGAATTAACTTTCTCATTAACCCGCTTTAACTGATCTTCTGTAGCAGCACGACCAGATACAGGTGTTGGATTATTTAAATCCCAATTTTTATTTGTAAGACCTGTTATATGTCCATTAGAACCATCTACCGTTACCGGATGTGATGCATTTCGACCTACAACTATTGTACTATTTAACCCGACGGTATATTCCTTACCGCCATATGCATTAGTACCTTCTAATATTCTTATGTTCGGATCTTGTTCTTTCACCGTGGTCAATTTAGGAATACGATTAGCCACATCTTGTAATTGACTATAGTTAACTGCATCACTGCCTCCATTCCCAGGTGCAACACCGGAAATTTTTTGATTATTAGCATATATACCGCTTGAGGATACATAGAGTTTATTGCCTACAGACAACCCTCTATTATCAATCGTGGTGTTTCCTGTTGTTACGCTGTCCAAACCGGTTACTTTTTTAGCCAATTTTACATTTAATGTGCCGTTAGCTTCGGCCTGAACACCGATATTACCATCGGACATAGCACCTCTGGCACCGCCCTTAATAACCGTCGTTTGACCTAACTGTCTATTAAATGCAGTACCGGTATCTCCATCAAATCCCATACCTTTATCGATATTGTCTTTATTATATCTAATAGCATCATGGATTGTGCTTTTACCTGTAAGACCAATATTGCTCATCGTCAACTTACCAGTATCAGGATCAAGAGTTGCATTACCACCAAGGATATTTTTAGTTGTAGTGGCTAAATTTCCCAGACTATTTGCGACACCAAATAATTGACTACCGTTAATAGCATCTGTAGACGAAGCATTCATACGACCTGCAGCCACATTTGTAATCGTACGTTTTACCGTATCATTACCGATACTTACAGTAGAATCCGCCGTTCCCCCCGCTAAATTCTTATACCACAAACCGTTTACATACTGATTCGGAGTACTATGAGTACCCGCAGTTGCAGAATTAGCACCTAATGCAACTGAACGTTCATGTCCAGCATTAGCAGATACACCTAAAGCCATAGAATTTGTCTTCTCTGCTTTACTGCTCAAACCTAACGCCACAGAGCCTTCTGCTCCTGTAGACGTAGAAGAATTAACCCCTAAAGCTAAAGAATTTCCTCCGGATGCGACTGAGCCTTCACCTGCCGCAATATCAGCATAACCGTTGGCTGTACTAGCCCAGCCAAGTGCCGTGGAGTGAGATCCATTAGTAGTAGAATTTGTACCTAAAGCGGAAGATCCTTGTTTAAATGCTCTAGCGCCATTACCGAGAGCTACCGCCCAGTCAGCTCGCGATTGTGACCCATTCCCCATCGATATGGCACCACCACCACCGGCTTTAGCATCATTACCAAAAGCCATGGAGGATCCACCCCAGGCGCGCGCATTTGTACCGAATGCCTGATCATTATCTTTTCCTACAAGTTGATCAGCATCATTATATCCAGCCCGAGAATTATTACCTAAAGCAAATCCATTTTTTGAAAATGATTTAGTCAAATTCCCTATTGCTACACCATTATCTGCAGAAACTGTTGCCGTTCTACCTATTGCAACGCCTTGCACATAACCACTACTAACAGTGGCCCCTGTACCCATAGCCACACTGTTATCTGCCAGTGCTTTACTATTATCACCTATCGCTACAGTACCCTCTTTAGCTTGGGCATTATCACCCCATTTTAATGTAGATGCCTGCGCTTCAGTTGGTATAATCCCTCCTGCTAACATAACAGTACAGATAGAAATGCCAATCATCTTGGCAAATACCGTTGTCATTGTCGATCGTTTCGACATATTCTTCGCTGTTTCAGCTACAACGACATAACATCCCTTTGTACGACTCCAGATTACTTTAAAAATTCGGTTCATCTCGTCTTACTCCTTGCATAAAACTATCAGATTATATGAATATAATAAAATATTTTATAACTATTTTAAAAAGTAAAAATACAGTTAATATATGGCTATTTACCGATGCATATCATATTAAACATATCATATTCTATGGTAAAAGTAAAAAATTTTTCACGCTACACTCACTTCTAAATCATAAATATTTATGAATATACAAAAACTCCGCCATATACCTTATGAATATGCTAAATGTACTAATTTTTTCGCATAAAATTAACTTCATGAAAAAAATGTATTTCACCTTAGTAAACTATTATGATCTGACTATTACTCACCAATTTTAATTACATTACAAAATACTATGACATATATATACTCAAATAGCCATTGAATCTATTTTTGCATGCAAAAAGGCGCCAAAAGCATTTCGCTTTTGGCGCCTTTTATAAGCACTGCCGTATCAATATGTTATTTCATATTATTTCAAGCCCGCTTGTTGCATCAATAATGCAATTTGTGCTCTCATTTCTTCATTGTCGCGTTGTACTTTTTCGTACTTAGCTTTCAAAGCAGTCATTTCATCTTGCATTACGTACATGGAGCTAATAGGGCCACCTTTGTAACGTTCAGGAACCGCTTTCTTCGCATCGGAAGTACCGAATTTACGAGTTACACCAGCATTCACCATGTTATGGTGGCTACCAACAGATACGCCTACATGGAACATTGTATCTTCTGCTGTGTAATGTGCAACGCCAAGAGCTGCCGCAGTTTCACCTCTGTAATTACCGATACCAGCCATTACTTGAGTTGGTTCCAATGGATCATATTGAATAGGTTTCAATGCAGACATAGCCGCTGCATGTGCGCCTACACGTTGTGTTTCGCCTGCTACGGAGTTAATAGCATTAGCTAAACCGTCTGTAGCACCTTTCAATTGATTTACGTTAACTGCATCAGTGCCGTTTACACCAGGGCCTACATTGGTAATTGTATTACCGCCGTTGTTGAGGCCATCTTTAGTAAGGCTTACTGCATTACCGCTAGCAGGTGTAATTGTTACACCGCCACCGTTCATAACAGTAGTATTACCTGCAGCATCCTTAGTGGTTACTGTTTCAAGACCTTTCAAGTCTTTCGCCATACGAACCTTAAGGTTGCCAGTACCATCGGATACAACACCTAAATTGTCCTCTGTAGTCAACTTGCTAGCATCAGTAATGCCACCCACTACATTAACTTGTTCGTTAAGCTTTTTCTTGATTACGGAGCCGCTATCGCCACCGTATTTCATACCATCGTCTTTAGTTGCCACTTGATGTGTCTTACCATTTTCATCTTGGTACTTAATACGAGTGATTGCATTACCGTCTAAGTCTGGATCACCTTTATCAACGGTAATATCCGTATTACGGCCATCTTTACCAGTCAAACCAATATGACCAACGCCGTCTTTGCCGGACATGGATACAGCATCTTTACCGTCTTTGCCTGTGATACCTACTTTGCCGTCTGTACCGTCAGCACCGTTAGGACCAGTAATAGATACGCCATCTTGGCCGTTTTTACCAACTTTTACCTTATCAGTAGTTAAGCTGTCAGTCTTAAGGTTTTTCGCCATCTTGATATTAACATTACCATCTTGGTCGGCTACTGTTTTAATATTTTCGCCGGAGTATTTATCGTCAGACTCTGTACCTTCACCTTTGATAGTAACCTTTTGGCCTAAATCACGGTGGAATTCACCTGTATTACCGGCGAAATTCATACCTTTTTTCGTGATTTCATCACCTAGGTTATTAATCTTGTTATCCAAGGATTTGTGAGATTTTTGCAATTGATCTTCTGTAGCAGCACGACCGCTTGTGATGTTGTTAGGATCCCAATCTTTGTTTTCCAAACCTGTTACATAACCGTCTTTGCCATCAACAGATACCTTGCCTGCTGCAATCTTACCATCTTTACCATCGATAGTTACCTTGTCACCAGCTTTAATGGTACCGTTTTCACCGTCAATTGTTACGTTGCCAGCTTTAATCGTACCTTTATTGCCATCAATTGTAACTTTATCACCAGCTTTGATAGTCCCTGTAGTACCGTCCATTGCGATTTGTTTCGTAGCATCAGAGCCCAATGTCACTTGATCTTTAAGACTTACTTCATAGTTCTTGGAGCCATTCGCATTGGTGCTAGGTGTCACAGTAATATTATTACCTGCAGATACCGTTGTAGATGCAGCTGCTGTAGCTTTATCCAATTGAGATTTATTAACTGCATCGTTAGGGTCCGTGCCATCAGCAACATTCGTAATCTTGTTACCGCCGTTATTTAAGCCGTCTTTTGTAAGACTTACTGCATCGCCACCAGCACGATTGATGGTCATACCATCACCATTGATAACAGTATTATTACCGCCGTTTGTGAAAGTAGCAGATGTCAAGCCTTTCAATTCTTTCGCCAAGCGCAATTTCAATGTATCGGAACCGTCGGAAACTACACCAATGTTATCTTCAGCAGCTAATTTGCTTTCATCGGAGATACCGCCCTTAACATTTACTTGATTGTTAAGTTTCTTTTTAATTACATTACCTGTATCGCCGCCATACATCATACCATCATCAAGGGTTGCAAGCGTATGTGTATTGCCGTCTTTATCTTCGGTCACTAAACGATTAATGCTTGTGCCATCTACACCGTTTTTAGCGTCGCCACCTTTAAGTGTAACGCCGTCTTGACCGTTTTTACCAGCAATAGCCACACTATTAGCTTTGAGGTTTTTGTTCATCTTCACATCGATAGTTGTGTTACCATCTTGATCTTGTGTGATGAAAGTTTTAAGGTTTTCACCGCTGTAGTTAGCATCAGCATCATTACCTTCGCCCTTAACAGTAACTGTAGAGCCAAGTTTATTAGTTTTTACACCGCCACTGTTAGCATCGAATTTCAAACCTTTATTAGTTAATGCGTCTTCACTATCTTTGATTTTATCTTTCAAGTAATCCACATTAACCGCTTCGCTACCATCGTTGCCTGTTGCATACGCCACATTTGTTACGTGAGTGCCACCGGTTTTATTAGTATAGGTAGGACCTTCATAAGTTACTTTTGTCTTATCAACAGCACCATTATCCAAATTATACTTAACAGCACGATCATTTAATTTGTCGAGGCTAGATTTAGACGCAACGTCCTTAATCTTAACAGTCTCTTTTGTACCTGCATGGTTTTTATCCTCTACAGTCATGTCAACATCACCGTTAGAATCAACTGTATAAGCACCATCTGCAGCAGCTGCATTTTTTACCAAACGGTAATCTGTAGCAGCAGCACCTTGATTCTTAACAACATCACTAATCTTTTTCAATTGATCTTCTGTAGCAGCGCGACCGCTTACAGGATTAGATGTGTTCACATCCCAATCTTTATTATCAAGACCAGTTACATAGTTCTTAGTATCAGCGTGTTTACCCATTGTTACACCGCCAGCTTTCACAGTATCTGTAGCCGTCAATGTTTGAACATTAAGATTTTTGTTCAATTTAACGCCGATTGTAGTATCATCACCAGTTTGCGTAATTTCAGTAGTGATATTACCATCACCATTTACTGTTACTTTAGAACCAAGTTTGTTCGTTTTTTCATCGTTGTTATCAGCGTTGAAACGAAGGCCCTTGTTGATAAGTTCATTTTTAGCATCAGTGATATTATTATTCAATTCGTTTTTAGCTTCGTGTAATTGACCGCCGTTTACTGCGTCCTTACTGCCTGCGCCTACAGTGCCATCAGCAACATTGGTAATCTTTTGATTATTCGCATTGAGACCTGTTGGAGATACATATGTCTTACCGCCTACAGTCAAACCGCTATTATCAATCTTAGTATTACCAGCTGTAACACTATCCAAGCCAGTCAATGTTTTAGCTAATTTCACATTCAATGTGCCATTGCCGTCAGATTCAACACCGATATTACCGTCGGATAATGTGCCTGTAGCACCACCTTTAACAGTTACAGTATCGCCTAATTGTCTGTTGCTTACAGTACCTGTATCACCGGCAAAGTTCAAGCCTTTATTAATCTTTGTATTAATGTTGGAAATATCTTGTTTGTTCTGAGCAATATTGCCGGCATTGTTTGTGATATTTTGCTTATTATCAGCGATATCTTGTTTATTCTTGTCGATTTGAGTCTTATTAGTGTTAACTTTATCGTTAACTTTTTTCAACTGATCTTCAGTAGCACCGCGACCAGATACAGCTACAGGATTATCTACATCCCAATCTTTATTTTGAAGGCCTGTTACATGACCAGCATCACCGTCTACAGTTACAGGATGTGCTGTACCTACGGTAATTTTATTACCTAAACCAACAGTATATTCCTTACCGCCTGCTGCGTTTGTGCTTTCTGTTACAGTTACATTCGCATCCTTTGCTTTTACAGTAGATGCTTTGGCTGTACCGCCGATAGCAGCTTGTAATTGACTATAGTTTACTGCATCATTAGGGTCGCTACCATTAGCAACATTAGTAATCTTTTGATTATTCGCATTGAGACCTGTTGGAGACACATACGTTTTACCACCTACAGTCAAACCACCGTTGTTGATAGTAGTACCACCTGCTGTAACGCTATCCAAACCAGTCAATGTTTTAGCTAGTTTCACATTCAATGTGCCATTACCGTCGGATTCAACACCGATATTACCGTCGGACAATGTACCTGTAGCACCGCCTTTAACGGTTACAGTGTCGCCTAATTGTCTGTTACTTACAGTACCTGTATCGCCAGCAAAGTTCAAGCCTTTATTAATTTTTGTATTAATATTGGAGATGTCTTGCTTATTTTGAGCGATATCATTTTTATTATTAGCAATATCACCTGCATTTTTTGTGATATTTTGCTTGTTAGTGTTGATATCTCCAGTATTTTTATCGATTGCAGCTTTATTGGTATTAACTTTATCGTTTACCTTTTTCAATTGATCTTCTGTAGCTGCGCGGCCAGATACAGCAACAGGATTATCTACATTCCAATCTTTATTTTGAAGACCTGTTACATGACCTGTAGTACCGTCAATCGTTACAGGGTTTGCTGTACCTACTTTAATAGTATTACCCAAAGTCATGTTGATAGTTGTATCACCATTGGCTTGTGTAATTGCGGCATTGATATTGCTACCGTCACCTTTGATGGTAACTTTAGAACCTAATAGGTTGTTTTTCGCACCACCTGTATTAGCATCAAAGTTAAGACCTTTATCTATAGTGTCTTTATTGAATTTAATAGCATCATGAATCGTACCTTTACCAGTGTTACCGATATTGCTCATCGACAAGTTGCCAGTATCAGGGTCAAGCGCTGCATTGCCACCTAAAATACCTTTTGTAGTGCTTGCTAAATTACCCAAGGTATTAGCAACAGCATATAATTGGCTACCGTTAATTGCATCTGTAGATTGTGCATTCACACGACCTGCAGCTACATTTGTGATAGTACGTTTTAGCGTATCGCTACCTACACTAAGTGTGGAATCAGCAGAACCGCCGGCATAGTTTTTATACCATAAACCATTTACCAATTGATTTGGTGTGCTTACCACATTAGCAGTCTTGGAGTTAGCACCTAATGCAATAGATCTTTGTTGATTAGCATCAACTTGTGCATTGTGACCAATAGCAATAGCATCTTCAGATGCCACATTTGCGCTAGTACTCATAGCAATAGAATGATCTGCAGTCGCTTTTGAGGTCTCACCAATAGCGATGGAAGAAGCACCACTAGCCACACTATCCCAACCCATAGCAGCAGAATTAATTGCCTCAGCTTTAGAATTCGCACCGATAGCACGGGCACCTTGTGCTAATGCTTTTGCACCATTACCGATTGCTACGCCCCAATCGCCTCTAGATTGAGAACCATTACCCATGGCAATAGCACCACCATGAGATGCCTTCGCATTATTACCGAACGCCATGGAAGAACCACCCCAAGCACGAGCATTGGAACCGAAGGCTTGGTCATTATCTTTGCCTACCAATACATTGTTTTCATCAAAGCCGGCACGTGCATTGTTCCCCAACGCAAAGCCATTTGTAGATTGTACACGTGCTTCATTACCAATAGCTACGCCGTTATTAGCAATTGTGCGCGCATTACGACCAATAGCTACAGCTTGCGCACCTTGACCGATAGTGCTTGTACCAATAGCAATTGTATTGATATCCTTAGTTGTCGCATCATGACCGATGGCAATACCACCGCTCTTATCTGTAATACCTGGTGTTGCCGTAGCAGGGTTAACACTTACTGTAGCACCATGACCGATAGCGATACCGTTTTGGCTTTCAGATTCAGATGGATCATTTTTACCAACAGTAGCGTCTGTACCCATAGCCACACTATAGTCACCGCGAGCATTTGTTCTATCACCAATCGCGATACCACCGTCATTTTCAGCTTGTGCACCGGTACCTCTTGTAATAGGTGCCCCCAAGGCATCCGTAGGCATCATAACGCCTGTCAACATAACGGCAACTGCTGTAGCACCTACCATTTTAGAGAATACAACCGACAAAGAGGAACGTTTCGTCATGTTCTTTGCTGTTTCTGCCACAACGACATAGCAGCCCTTTGTGCGATTCCAAATCACTTTAAATACTCGATTCATTAATCTTTCTCCTATAAAACTTATAAAACTTACTAACTATCCTATATATTTAATGAAATAACAATGATGTATCGATGATGTATTGAGAATTCATCGATATTCTTGAATGTGTATATCTAAAATACCACATATTACGGGAAATGTAAACTTTTTTTCATTTTTGAAATCCCCGGGCTTAACCTGGGAACTGCATTCGAAACTGGCAGGCTGGAGTCTTGTAGAGGGGGGTAGAATTCCAGGTGTAGCGGTGAAATGCGTAGAGATC
>OJVE01000372.1_pt1 | contig 16552 bp, 9 predicted proteins | sample 1600081 | NCBI WGS metagenome assembly OJVE01 (sample SAMN04436789, study PRJEB24849) | human gut metagenome | biome: human gut; feature: NICU; material: stool | host: Homo sapiens | place: USA: Saint Louis, MO | collected 2011-04-13 | reverse complement strand
TTATCTACTTTTTTATAATTTACTTTATTACTACTGGAGCTTAATATTTATTATTATGGGAGCTTAATGATAGTTGTTTTTAAAAAAATCGAAAAACTATATCGACAAAACTTGAATTATGATTTAGCATTTTGTATAATACAATTAGTTAAAGGTATAAATTACCGACTCTAAAGAGTCCGAGTGTATCCACAAAGGAGAATTGTTATGGACGTACGTGAATTAGCTGTACAAAAAAAACGTGAATTAAAAGGTTTCCTTACTGTAGGAACTAAATATGAATTAAAAGACGCTCATGATTTATCTGTAGCTTACACACCAGGTGTAGCAGAACCATGTTTGCGTATTAAAGATAATGAAGCAGAATCCTTCGAATTAACTTGCCGTTCCAACATGGTTGCCGTTGTATCTGACGGTACTCGTGTACTTGGCCTTGGTGATATTGGCGCTGCAGCAGCATTGCCTGTAATGGAAGGTAAATCCTTATTGTTCAAAAAATTCGGTGATGTAGACTGCATTCCATTGGTTGTAGATACAAAAGATGCTGATACATTGATCAATACAGTAAAATTGTTGCAAAAAAACTTTGCTGGTATTAATTTGGAAGATATTTCCTCTCCTAAATGCTATGAAGTTGAAAATCGTTTGAAAGCAGAGTTAGAAATCCCTGTATTCCACGATGACCAACACGGTACTGCTATCGCATGCTTAGCAGGTGTAAAAGGCGCTCTTCGTTTGGTTAAAAAGGATTTAGCTACTGCTAAAATCGTTGTAAACGGTGCTGGTGCGGCAGGTGCTAATATTGCTCGCTTATTATACCTTGCAGGTGCTCGTGATATTACATTATTGGTATCCTCTGGCGTATTGCATAAAGACTACAAACGTCTTGACTCTTTACAAGCTGAATTAATCGATTTACTTAAACTTGAAGAAAAACATGGCGATTTGGCTGAAAATGCTAAAGGTGCTGATATTCTTCTTGGTGTATCTGCAGCAGGTGCTTTTACAAAAGAAATTTTGGAAAGCTTAGCTGACGATGCAATTGTATTTGCAATGGCTAACCCTAATCCAGAAGCAACATATGCTGATATGAAAGCTGCTGGTATCCGTGTTGCTGGTACAGGTCGTTCCGATGCTCCTAACCAAATCAACAACGTAGCAGTATTCCCAGGTGTATTCCGCGGTGCTATCGACGTTCGTGCGTCTCAAATCACTGACGAAATGAAATTAGCTGCTGCTGACGCTTTGGCTCACTTGATTCCTGATAGTGAATTGAACGAAGAAAACGTAATGCCATCCGTATTCGATCCTCGCGTAGCTCCAGCTGTTGCTAAAGCAGTTGCTGAAGTTGCTGTAAAACAAGGTATTGCTAAAAATCCTCAAGCAATAGAAGATGGTAGCTACGAAGGTTAATTTATTTGCTTTATTAGCTTTTTATAATCTTATATAACCATAGAACAATACAACATGCACCTCGAAAGGGGTGCATGTTTTTATATGATCGATTAAGTATATGATTGGCTTTATACTATTAGGGCGAATAATCTATAGATTAAAATGATATAGAGGCGTAGGCGTATAGGATAATAGAAGTAAGGATAGATATATATTAAAGAATGTATTAATGTATCAGTAAAAAAATTAATGAAGTTGTAAAAAAGTACTTGTCACTAGTTTCTATCAATGATATAATAATTTTCGTTGCAGAGCGATACTTGAAAGAGTAAGAACTCAGCAAGAGTAGTGGTTGACATCAACTACCGGGTTTGCTATAATAGCAAAGTAATTAATGACGGGGCATAGCGCAGTTTGGTAGCGCACCTGGCTTGGGACCAGGGGGTCGCAGGTTCGAATCCTGCTGCTCCGACCATTTTTTATTTGCGGGTGTAGCTCAATGGTAGAGCCCCAGCCTTCCAAGCTGGTCGCGAGGGTTCGATTCCCTTCACCCGCTCCATTTTTTTTTGCCTTTTTTAGGGTATACTAAGATAGGGTGTAGTTGACGATACATAGTACATAATTTATACTATAATAGATAATTATATGGGGAATCCACATGGTTCAGTAGCTCAGTTGGATAGAGCAACGGCCTTCTAAGCCGTGGGTCGGGGGTTCGAATCCCTCCTGGATCACCAAAGAAATAAACGGATAGCTCGTAATGAGCTATCCGTTTTTGTTTGCGTTTTTAGCATAGTTACATATAAAAAAACTGTAAAAAGATAAATCTGCATTAAAAATGAATAAAATTTTATAAACTAATATATGAATGAGTAAAATAATGTACTTATAAGATGGCAAAAGTCTAAAATAGAATTAAAATAATACTGTAAATACTGGATTCTTATATGATGATAAAGCATGAATGGAAAATGAAATTATCTTGATTGTTATATTGAAAATCTTATATAATTATTAATATTATGGTTAATTATAAGCTTTCATTGCATGTATGAGGTTTTATAAATGGATATCTAGGTTATAGTTGTAATAGGAGTGTTTCATGAATAAGATTTTCAAGGTGATTTGGAGTAAAAGCAAAGAGTGTTATGTAGTTGTGTCTGAGATAGCAAATAATTATAGTGCTAAAAAGGCTGTATTGACTAGTGTTTTTGCTGTGTTGGCGGTAACTGGTGGTGCAGCTCATGTTATGGGGGCGACTTTACCGTCGGAGCTAACAGACAAAGGTTCTATTAAAATCGGTCAGTATGCAACTACAAGTAATATGTCTAGTATAGTTATAGGGACAAGCAGTCAATTTAGAACTTCTTCAGTTGATGGGTATAGGGCAATTGGTATTGGCTCTGGGATTATTGCTAGTGGTAATAATAGTGTTTCTATCGGTGGACATTCTCGAGCAACAGAAGATCAGGCAATTGCTATTGGTGGAGCTTCTGATGATAGTGGTGCTAAAGCAACGGGTTCTCAATCTATTGCTATCGGCGGTAATACTGTAGCTAGTGGGGATTCCTCTATTGTAGTCGGTGGTGATGACGTAGAGGTTGCATTCGCTAGAACTGTAACTTATACAGATATTAACACTGGACAAGCTAAAACGGGGACATTGAGACAGGCATCTATTGATTTGGCGAATATCCAATTGCCTCAATATATCACTGCTACAGCTAGTCATGCAGGGACTGCCATTGGGATGAAAACTAAAGCTGGTGACTTGGGTCTTTCTCTCGGCATGGGGGCGGATTCCGCTACTCGCCTAGATGGTAAGGCTGGTAATGTAGTTAACGCTATCGCTATTGGTGCCGGTGCAAAAGCTAATCGGGATAACTCCATTGCAATCGGTGGTGGTGCTAATACTGATGCAGCGGGTGTGGCACAAACAAGCTATACTATGAGTAATGGAGATACGGTTAACTGGGCCGGTGGTGAAAATGTGTTGCCTGGTGACGTTGTATCCTTTGGTGCTCCTGGTTATGAACGTCAGCTTAAAAATGTAGCTCCTGGTATTGTCAGTGCAACTTCTACAGATGCGGTGAATGGCTCTCAGTTATATGCAATAGCTGAGAAGACTTTATCTAAATATATTTCTATTAAATCTGATTTGGCTGGGAATAAATCTAATAAAGGTGCAGAAGCGACTGATTCTATGGCTATAGGTCCGGATGCTTCTACAACAACTGCTGCTACTAAAGGGGCTGCTTTAGGTACTGGTGCAACTGTTACTGTAGCGAATGGTGTAGCTGTAGGTTCACAGTCTAAAGCAAGCACAGCTAGCGGTGTAGCAGGCTATAATGTAAATGATTCTAGAACCGATAAATATGGCTCTTTATCCGGTAAAGCATTGACATCTACTTTAGGCGCCTTTGCTGTAGGTAATGAGACGAATACACGTCAAATCACAGGTGTGGCTGCTGGCACAGCTGATACAGATGCTGTAAATGTGGCACAGTTAAAGAGTGTGAATTTGAAAGTAGCTGGAGATACCGGCACAGGTGATGTTAATCTTGCTAATAGTACTTTAAATATTAAAGGTGCTGGTCTTGCTAAAACTACTGCATCTGGTAAAGATGTAACCGTAACTGTGTCTGAAAAAGCAGTTAAACAAGAAGCTGTTAAAGCGGTTACAATGACAGCGGCGGATCCTAATGGTGCGATTACTGTGACACCTCAGCTTAGCGCAGATAAAGATACGGCAACTTACAAAGTTGGCATTGATCCAACTAAAGTAGCAGAGACTACTAACTTGACCTATAAGGATAATGATGGTGCAGATAAGACCGTTACATTAAAGAAAGGTTTGAACTTTAAAAACGGTACTATGACGGCTACTACAACTGGTGCAGATGGGGTCGTAACGGTTGATATCAATGATGATACAAAGACTAAAATCAATAACGCTGCAACGAATAAGTTAGACAACCTTACTCCAGATGGTGAACAAAAGGTTAAGAGCTTGTCCGCATGGAAGGTGAAGGCTAATAACAGTAATGCTGAAACAGTAATAGGTGGCGATACCGTTACATTTAATGATGGATCCAATATCGCTATTACGCAAAATGGCAAAACTTTCACCGTTGCAACAAAAGATGATGTGACGTTTAACAGTGTTACAGCTGGTTCAAAAGTGACAGCGCCTGCAGTTGAAGGGCTTACTAATACGTCCTGGACACCTGGTACTACTACTCCTGTTAGTGGTCGTGCGGCAACAGAAGATCAATTGAAAGCCGTTGATACACAAGTAGCAACAAATAAAGATGATATTGCTACGAATAAGGCTAATATCGATAAGAATAAAGATAATATCGCAAAGAATGCGGACAACATCACGAAAAATGCTACAGAAATTGCTACAAATAAAGGCAATATTACAACCAATACGCAGAACATTGCAACTAATACGGCAGCCTTGGCTCGTAAGATTTCCTTAGGTGGAGATACAGGTAATACAACAGAAAAATCCTTAAGTACAGGTGATGTGAAGTTTAATGTAAAAGGTGCGGGTCTTGTAACGACTTCTGCAGCTGGTGATGATGTAACCGTAACTGTGACAGAAAAAGCAGTTAAACAAGAGGCTGTTAAAGCAGTTACAATGGCAGCAGTGGATCCTAATGGTCCGATTACTGTGACACCGGAGCTTAGTGCGGACAAAGATACAGCAACTTACAAAATTGGTATCGATCCAACTAAGGTAGCAGAATCTACTATCCTAACTTATAAGGATAATGATGGTGCAGATAAGACCGTTACATTAAAGAAAGGTTTGAACTTTAAAAATGGTACTATGACGACTGCTACAACTGCTGCAGATGGGGTAGTAACTGTTGATATTAATGATGATACAAAGGCTAAGATCAATAACGCTGCAACGAATAAGCTAGATAATCTTACACCGGAAGGCGAACAGAAGGTTAAGACTTTGGCAACATGGAATGTCGCTACTGCTGCTGATGGCGGAACTCATTCTGGTGACTCCACAAGTACTGTAACAGGTTCTGATACAGTGACTTTTAAAGCAGGTAATAACCTAAATGTAAATCAAACTGGTAGAGATATTACATTCTCCTTAAATAAAGAGATCTCTGATATGACTAGTTTAGGTCTTACAAATCCGGATGGTGCAAAGGCAACTATTAAGACTGGAAAAGGTGATGCTCATGTAGGTGAAACAGACCAAGCGGATCGCATTGTTTATACTAATGCAGCTGGTACTGAAGAACAGGTAGCAACATTAAAAGACGGTTTGCAATTTGGTGGCGATAATAATCCTGAAGTTATTAATAAGACATTGAATCAGAAGCTAGAAGTTGTTGGCGGTGCTGATGCAGCGAAATTGTCCGATAACAATATTGGTGTTAATGCGAAAGACGGTAAGTTGCACGTGCAATTGTCTAAAGAATTGAATGACTTGACTAGCGCTCAATTCAAAAACGGCAATGCAGTATCTACAATCAGTAGTGCAGGTACGACTGTGACAGACGGTACGAATACGACTCAATACGGTCCTAAAGGCATTACTATTAATCCAGGTGCGAATGAAATATCTCTTACCGATAAAGGCTTAAACAATGGTGGTAAAGTCATCTCCAATGTAGCGAGCGGTGGTGATGTTGATACTAATGCGGCGAATATCGGTGATGTGAAGAAAGCAGCTGCAGCATCTAAAACGACAGTATCTGTTAATAAGAAAGATACAGAAACTCCGAATTTGGTGCTAGAAAAAACTGTAGATCCTGCTGATGGTCATACGAATTACGATATCAAATTGGCTGATAAAGTTGACTTGGGTAATAGTAATATCGTTCTTGACGGTACTGATGGTAGCATCAAGACTAAAGGCAATATTACATCCGAAGGTACTGTAGAAGGTAAAGACCTTAAAGCGGGGGATGTAACTGTTAACAAGGATAACAAAGGGACTGTAAACGGTTTATCCAATAAGACTTGGACTCGTGGACAGGCTCCTGTGAGCGGTCAAGCAGCGACAGAAGATCAAATCCAAGCGGTAGATACTCGTGTAATCGCCGTAGAAGATAAGGTGGCAGACTTCGGCTGGATGGCTAAGAGCAGTGCTACAGGTACGGGTCAAGCAACAGGCAATAATGCAGCGACTAAGGTTGGCGATAAAACGGAAGTAGAATTCCGTGCTGGTGATAACCTCACTATTGACCAAACAGGTACTACTTTCACGTATTCTTTGAATAAAAATATGACAGGCCTTGAAAGTGTGTCCGTAGGGGATGTAGCAAATGATAAGCCGGGTGTTGTATTGAACGGTGCTGACGGCACTATGGGCGTACGCGGTAAAGATGGTGCCAATGCATCTATAACAGCGGCTAAAGGTGCTGACGGCTTGACAGGTACTGGTGCTGGTAAAGATCGTATCGTTTATGAAACGAAAGACGCAGCAGGTAATCCTGTAAAAGAAACCGTAGCGACTATGAATGATGGTTTACTTTTCGCTGGTGATAATGGGAATACAGTTATCGATAAGACCTTGAATGAAAAACTTGAAATCGTTGGTGGTGCTGATGCAGCAAAATTGTCCGATAACAATATCGGTGTTAATGCAAAAGACGGTAAGTTACAAGTACAATTAGCTAAAGATTTGAATGGTTTGTCTAGTGTGGAAGTGAAGGACGATAATGGTGCATCTACTGTTATGAAAGGTGACATTATTAAAAGCAAAGATGCAGCAGGAAATACTTCTGTTGTAAATGGTTCTGGCGTGACTATCACACCTGCTAATCCGCAAAATCCAAATGCTGGTACAGTGTCTTTAACTACTGAAGGCTTGAATAACGGCAACAATCAAATCAAGGGTGTTGCAGCTGGTACAGCAGATACAGATGCGGTTAACCTTGGTCAATTGAAAAAATCTAATGCTCAGCTTGCTAATGCAATTGCTAATGTTGAATCCGAAACACAACGAGTAGGCGCTCATGCGGCCGCTATGTCAGCGTTGAAACCAATTCAATATGATCCATTAGAACCAACTCAAGTGATGGCTGGATATGGTAACTATCGTGGTAAGAGTGCAGCAGCATTAGGGCTTGCTCATTATACTAATGAAGATACAATGTTCAACGTGGGTGTTTCCGTAGGTGGACGTCATAATATGATCAATGCCGGTTATACTCATAAGTTTGGTAACAGCGATGCTAAACAAGCTGTACCAGAACGCTACAAAGGCGGTCCAATCAGCTCCATTTATGTGATGCAAGATGAAATGACCTCTTTGAAACAAGAGAATAGTAGACAGAAGGAAGTATTGGATAAACAACAAGCTGAAATCGAATCGTTGAAAGCTATGGTTAATAGTTTACTAGCAACTAAAGGTTAATAACTAAATATAGTAATTAAAATGATGATTTCGTTATAACATTCTTGTAGTGTTATCCGATGTCGTAAAGGAAAAAGGTTCCGTAGGAAGTTGATGGTCGATAAGCCTCAACTGAAATACGGAACCTTTTTGGTTTTAACTGTAGTGTCCCTTTATAAGACTACTAATATTTATGTATGATATAATGTTGAAAATGAAGGAATAATGAGCTTCGAACAGCTGTTATAAGGGGATTTATATTGTGGAGAATATAGAAAAGATATTTAAAAATATCAGATTACAGAAATATAAACCGGGAGGAACATCCTTTGCTGATCCTATACGAAATATATTTGTCCAATGCACACCAGAAGAGGTAGTACGGCAAAAAACAATTCATTTTTTACAGAGTGACTTAGGAGTGCCACTTGAGAGGATTAGCGTTGAAGAGTCTATGGCTCATGTGAAAAGAGGTAAACGGGGAAGAGCAGATATAGTTGTTTATAGGGATGATAAGAAAAAAGATGCACTCTTAGTAATCGAATGTAAGGCCCCTGAGGTGGATGTATCTTGTTATATAGTATGTGAGCAGGCAGAAGGATATCTTAAAATTCTTAATGCTGATTATTATATGCTGATTAATGGGCATCAGATTATAATGTATAAATATAATTCTGGACTTGCTATAGAAATTGAAGGTATTCCTTCTTATAGAGAACTTTTAAATGATGAAGTAGAGTATGCTCGAGCATTGCCGATAAAATCATATAGTTATCATGATATTTTGTCAAAGGACCTTCAACGTGCATTCCAAAAAGAAAATTATTTAGGTGATTCTACATACCATGATATAAAATTATTTGCACTTAATTTCTTAAATTTAATTTTACTAAAAACTGCTATTAATCATGATGATTTAATTGGGATAGGTGTGTCAGAGGATTTTGGTGTAAAAAGAACTAGGTTTGGTAATAGTGCTGGTTATAACTATCAAGAGTTAACTCGTTTGTTTATTACAAAAGATAATAAAGGAAAAGATATAATTTGTGGGTTTAGTATGATTGGGTATTATAATACACAATTGAATATATCCATAACAAATAAGAAAAAAGGACATCATTCTTTACAATTAAACATGGATAAATTTTGTGAATATGATTCCGCTACAAATACAATAACAGTTACACATAATGGAGCATTATCCTTTGGTAGAGGTGGATCTATGAGCCATAAAGTTGTTATTGATTATATACAGGAGAAAGCACCGGACTTAATTCAAAATGATAAAGTAAATCTTGGAACAATAGATAATTCTAGATTGTTTGAATGGGGTAATGCAGATGTGCAAAATTTTATAAGAAATTTATTACGTTATGCTATTCTTAGGGATGAAATACGAGTTAAACATAAAAAACGGAAACGTTCTAAAAAGAAACAATTAGATAAATATTAAATTTAATAGGATTGATTAAGTTTGTAATACAATGTAGAAAGATTACATTGTATTACAAACTTTTTTATTGTTAGAATATATAGTCAAAATTATTTTGAAATTTATCTTTTGACCTATTGACTTTTTGACTTTTAAGGGTTATTATAATGTCGTAGGGTAAATAAACCCAGTAAAAATAGTATTAGTCAAATAGTTAAACTCTATGATGTATGAGGGGGTAAAATATATGAACAACAACTTTAACAACTTTGGTAATGAATTTTCTAGCATGAATGATTTGTTTAATCAATTGATGGGTAATATGGGTGGTTATTCCACGGAACGACGTAGTTATAAGATTAATGGTCGCGAAGTAACTCCAGAAGAATTTGCGTTTTATCGTCAAACTGGTCGCTTACCATCTAATGAAGAAATGCAAGCTGCTCAAGCTGCGCAACAAGGTAAAATTAAACAAGATGGAATCCTTGCTCGTTTGGGGACAAACTTAACTCAACAAGCTCGTGATGGTAAACTCGATCCTGTAATTGGTCGTAATAAAGAAATCCAAGAAACAGCAGAAATCTTAGCACGTCGTACTAAAAATAATCCTGTACTTGTAGGTGATGCTGGTGTTGGTAAAACTGCAGTAGTAGAAGGATTGGCACAAGCTATTGTAAATGGTGATGTTCCAGCAGCTATTAAAAATAAAGAAATCATTTCCATTGATATTTCCGGATTGGAAGCTGGTACTCAATACCGTGGTTCCTTTGAAGAAAACATTCAAAACCTTATTAAAGAGGTAAAAGCCGCTGGCAATATTATTTTGTTCTTCGATGAAATTCACCAAATTTTGGGTGCTGGGTCCACAGGTGATGGTCAAGGGTCCAAAGGCTTGGCGGATATCTTAAAACCTGCTTTGTCTCGTGGTGAAATGACTGTTATTGGGGCTACAACACAAGATGAATACCGTAATACAATCATGAAAAACGCGGCTCTCGCTCGTCGTTTTAATGAGGTAAAGGTAAACGCGCCATCTGCAGAGGATACTTTCAAAATCTTACAAGGCATTCGTCCATTGTACGAAGCGCATCATAATATTGAATTGCCAGATGCGGTGTTGAAAGCAGCTGTAGATTATTCCGTACAATATATTCCACAACGTAGCTTGCCTGATAAAGCTATTGATTTAATCGATGTAACAGCAGCTCACTTGGCATCTCAACATCCTGTAACAGATATTAAAACATTGGAAGCAGATATTGCTGATGCTAAAGCAAAACAAGAGGAATATGCTCAAAAAGAAGACTATGAATCTGCGATTAATGAAAAAATGCGTATTCAAAAGTTACAAGCAGAGCTTGATAACCATACAGAAAATCAAAAGGTAGTGGCTAAGGTTAACGATGTAGCAGAAGCCGTTGAAAGAATGACAGGTATCCCTGTATCTCAAATGGGTGCATCCGATATCGAACGCTTGAAAGACATGAAATCTCGTTTAGAAGCTCATGTAATTGGCCAAGATAAAGCAGTAGAAGCCGTATCTAAAGCAATTCGTCGTAACCGTGCAGGCTTTGACGAAGGTAATCGTCCAATCGGTAGCTTCTTATTCGTAGGTCCTACTGGCGTTGGTAAAACAGAATTAGCTAAACAATTAGCTCTAGATATGTTTGGTAACAAAGATGCAATCATTCGCTTGGATATGTCCGAATATAGTGATCGCACAGCCGTATCTAAATTAATTGGCGCTACAGCTGGTTATGTTGGTTATGAAGATAACTCTAATACATTGACTGAACGCGTACGTCGTAATCCTTATTCCATCGTATTATTCGATGAAATCGAAAAAGCGGACCCTCAAGTTATTACATTACTTTTACAAGTATTGGATGATGGTCGCTTAACAGATGGTCAAGGTAACACAGTAAACTTTAAAAATACTGTTATCATTGCTACATCCAATGCAGGTTTCGGTTATGGTAATGACAATGATGATGAAAATAAAGTAGATGTAATGGAACGCATCGCTCCATTCTTCCGGCCAGAGTTCTTGAACCGTTTCAACGCAGTTATCGAGTTCAATCAATTGAGCAAAGAAGATTTGAAAAAAATTGTAGATTTGATGCTCGATCAAGTGAATAAAACTTTAGCTAAAAAAGATATCACTCTTGATGTAACAGATGCAGCTAAAGAATTGTTGATGGAACAAGGGTATGACAAAACTATGGGCGCTCGTCCATTACGTCGTGTTATCGAATCTGAAATCCGCGATAATGTAACTGATTTCTACTTGGATCACATCGATGCTAAACACTTGCTTGCCGATGTTAAGGATGGTCATATTGTAATCTCTGAAAAAGCAGATTCCGATGATAGCAAAGACCAAGATAAGGCTGAGAAATAAACAATAGACATAAAAGTGTCAGAATAATCATTTGACAAATCTGAATAAAGTAGTAATATTAATAGCATAATTATATAGTGAGTATGCAAGGGAGCCTATTATATAGGCTGAGAAAGGGCTGCGAGCACCTGACCTTTATACCTGATCGGGATCATGCCCGCGTAGGAAGCACGCTAATACTTAATATGGGTATCGATCATTTTGTTCGATACCCATTTTTGCATACCTAACTATATATGTCTTTTATATAGGAGGATGTAAAATGTTTATGACTCAATTGGAATCGGCTGTGGCTGGTGTAGTTACGAAGGAAATGAAGGTAGTTGCGAAGAAAGAACGTATGGATGAAGACGTATTACGTTCCTTAGTGGCAGCAGGAAAGGTTGTTATTCCTTGTAACAAGCAACATACTAGTATTTCGCCTGAGGGAATTGGCAAACGCCTTAGAACGAAAGTCAATGTTAATTTAGGTACATCGAAAGACGTCACTGATTATGATAGTGAAATTGAAAAAGTTAATCGAGCTATTAGACTTGGCGCAGAGTCGATCATGGATCTTTCCACTCATGGTGACACTCGTATTTTTAGACGTAAATTAATTGAGACATCGCCAGTAATGATTGGTACGGTGCCTATTTATGATAGTGTCATTCATCATCAAAAAGATTTAGGTGAATTAACAGCTCAAGATTTCTTGGACACTATTCGATTACACGCTCAAGATGGTGTAGATTTTATTACTATCCACAGTGGTATTACGAGAAAAACAATAGATCAAATCAAGAATCATAAACGGTTGCTTAATATTGTTAGCCGCGGAGGGAGTTTGGTATTTGCATGGATGAGCATGACAGGCCATGAAAATCCATTCTACGAATACTTTGATGAAATCTTAAAGATTTGCAAAGAATATGATGTTACGTTGTCTTTAGGTGATGCTTGTCGTCCAGGTTGCTTGGCGGATGCCACTGATGTGTGCCAAATTGAAGAGCTTGTAAGGCTTGGTGAATTGGCAAAACGAGCGAAACAATATGGTGTACAAGCTATGATTGAAGGACCTGGGCATGTACCTTTACATCAAATACAAATGAATATGGAGATACAAGAGTCCTTGTGTGATGGAGCGCCATTCTATGTGTTGGGACCGCTCGTCACAGATATTGCTCCAGGCTATGACCATATTACGGCTGCTATTGGTGGCGCTGTAGCGGGTATGTATGGTGCATCCTTCTTATGCTACGTTACACCAGCGGAACATTTAGCCTTACCAAATGCAGATGATGTAAAAGACGGAATTATGGCTTTCAAAATAGCGGCGCATGCTGCAGATATTGCTCGTGGTATTCCTAATGCAAGAGATATAGATGACACTATGGCTAAGGCACGTCAAGTTCTCGATTGGGAGGCACAATATGCTTGTGCCCTTGATCCTGAACGGGCTCGTTCTATTCGTGAAAGTAGAGCACCGGAGGAAGATCATGGTGAAACCTGTTCGATGTGCGGCAAGTTCTGTGCTGTGCGCAGTATGAATAAAGCTTTACAAGAAGAATATATTGATATTTTATAAGCTTTTTCATATGGGAGGTCACTATGGATTTAATTGTTAATGGAGAGCCAAAGCAGGTTTCAAACGAGCAACTTCATTTGGCTCTTAATGAATTAGGGTATGCCGGTAAACACTTTGTAGTTGAGCTTAATGGAGAGATTCTTAGTAAGGAAACGTATACAACCACTAAATTAACGGCTGCTGATAGATTAGAAATCGTTAGCTTTGTAGGAGGTGGTTGATATGTTGGATTCATTTACTGTAGGTAATACAACATTTTCTAGTCGCTTGTTAGTGGGGACAGGGAAATATGCATCCTATAATTTGATGCATGATGCATTAGTAGCATCACAAGCAGATATTGTGACAGTTGCTCTTAGGCGAGTAGGTACAACACAAAGCGAGGAGGATATATTAAACTATATCCCCGATAGAATGCATTTATTACCGAATACATCGGGTGCTAGAAATGCAGATGAGGCTATACGCATTGCACGTATGGCAAAAGCATTAGGCTGTGGTAATTTGATTAAGATTGAAGTCATTCAAGATCAGATGTATTTGATGCCCGATAATTTAGAGACTATTAAAGCCACCGAGGTGTTGGCAAAGGAAGGGTTTATAGTCTTTCCTTATATGAGTCCTAATTTGATGGATGCAAAGCGACTAGTAGATGCTGGTGCTAATTGTGTTATGCCTCTCGCTTCGCCTATTGGTAGTAATCGTGGACTTGAAGCAAAAGGATTGATAGAGATTTTAATCAACTCTATTGATGTGCCTATTATTGTTGATGCAGGGATAGGACGTCCTTCTGATGCAACAATAGCTATGGAAATGGGGGCTAGTGCTGTTCTTGTTAATACGGCTATTGCTACGAGTTCGGACCCAGTAGGCATGGCACAGGCTTTTTATCATGCTGTAGAGGCTGGTCGCAAGGCATATCTTGCAAAATGTGCACCTAAGAAGTCTGTAGGTAATGCATCTTCACCGTTAACTGGTTTCTTGCGAAAGTAGGGTGATGATATGTCATTTTTAGATGTACTTTCAAGAGTTTCCGACGAAGATATAGCTGACATATTAGGCGCAGTAACTGATGATGAAATACTTTCAACACTCTCTAAACCTAAGTTAGCTATTGATGATGCACTTATTCTATTATCACCTCAAGCCCTGCGGTATTTAGAAGATATGGCCCAGATGGCTCATGAACGGACGGTACAGCAATTTGGTTATACCATACAGCTGTTCACGCCTATGTACATTTCAAACTATTGCGACAATGGTTGTGTGTATTGTGGATATAGTCATCATAGTGGAATTGCCCGTGAAAAGCTAAGTTTAGAAGATATTGAGCTTGAGGCGAAAGCAATCGCTGAAACAGGATTAGAGCAAGTTTTAGTGTTAACCGGTGAATCTAAATCTTGTAGTCCACCGTCGTATATACAGGCTGCCGTAGAAAAATTGGTTTCTATTTTTAGTAGCGTTAGTGTAGAGGTGTATTCGCTTACGCTAGAGGAATATAAAGGATTAGTTGCAGTTGGAGCGGATGGAATGACGATGTTCCAAGAGACATATAATCCTACGTTGTATGCGCAATTACATCCATTTGGACCTAAGAGTGATTTTGCAAAGCGGATTGATACGCCTGAGTTGGCTTGCCAGGCTGGATTTAGAGTGGTCAATATTGGTGCTTTAATGGGCCTTGATGAATGGCGTCGAGAGGCATACAAGACGATGTTACATCTTAATTACCTTATGCAACATTATCCAGATGTAGAATTATCTGTTTCCGTTCCAAGAATTCGACCTTGTGCAGTAGGTTATTCACCAAAACATCCTGTAGATGATACGGCATTGGTTCAATATATTTTGGCTTTGCGTCTTTTGTTTCCCCGTGTGGGAATTACGCTTTCCTCTCGTGAAAGCAAGTATATGCGTGACAATCTGGTGAGACTGGGGATTACAAAAGTTTCAGCTGGCGTAACAACCTCTGTAGGGGGACATACAAAACAAGATGATTCTAGCCAATTTACAATTAGTGACAATCGCAGCGTAAGTGAAATGGCTGCAATGCTCGAAAATAATGGGTATCAACCCATTTATAAAGATTGGCAGGCACTATGAGGAGATATATGTATGGCTCATATGAATAACGAATTTGAAACGGCTATATCCCACTTCTATAGCCCTGAGGAGTTTCGTAAATTGCAGAATTCAGTAGTAGGCGTTTTAGGTGCTGGCGGATTGGGATCCAATTGTGCTGTTAATCTTGTCCGTAGTGGTATTCGAAATCTAATTATTGCAGATTATGACATTGTAGAGCTAAGTAATTTAAATCGGCAATACTATTTTTCGCGTCATGTGGGGCAGTATAAGGTAGAGGCTTTACAAGATGTGTTAACTGCTATTAATTCAAATGTTATCGTTAAGATTTATAAGGATAAATTGACAACCGAGAATATACCTGAAGTCTATAAAAAAGCCGATATTTTGATAGAAGCCTTTGATGCGGTGGAAGCTAAATCTATGTTTTTAGAGGCTACAATCTCACTAGATGTACCTAAAATCATGGTATCCGGATTGGCTGGAATAGGTAATTCTGATACGTTACGAACTAAAAAGCTAGGTCAAAATTTATATATTGTTGGTGACGAGCATTCCAGTGTAGAAGATGCGTATCCTTATGCACCACGTGTAGCTATTGCTGCTGCAAAACAGGCGGATCTAGCGTTATCACTTTTACTAGAGAACACCATGTTTAATGAGGTGAAATAAGTGAATAGAAAAGACAAACTAACAGCGGTAATGAATGCTTGCCCTATATATGGAATTACGGGTGGTACTCGAGATGTAGTTCCGCTTGTAAAAGATATGCTAAGTGCAGGGATACGAATTATACAATATCGTGAAAAGGGAAAAACGCCTATTCTGCGATATCAGGAGGCTATGATTTTGAGACGATTGACCTCTAATTATCATGCTCTATTAATTATTGATGATTATGTTGATCTTGCGCTGGCTGTACATGCTGATGGTGTTCATATTGGGCAAGCTGATTTGCCGCCCAATACGGTAAGACGAATTGTAGGGCCTAATATGTTGATTGGCTGGTCAACCCATAGTATATCTGACCTAAAAGCGGCAAACAGATACATAGGTGTTATTGATTATATTGGGGTAGGACCTATTTTTTCTACACAAACAAAACCCAATGCTAATCCTGTAGGCATTTCTTATATATATTGGGCAAAGCAGTTTAGTAAGGCTCCCATTGTTGCTATTGGGGGCATTAAAACTACAAATGCTGATACCGTTTGGCAAGCGCATCCCGATTTTATTTGTGCCGTTTCTGAAATAACAGAGTCGGACCATATACAAAATACGGTTTATGAGCTTATGACT
>OJVE01000359.1_pt1 | contig 16958 bp, 10 predicted proteins | sample 1600081 | NCBI WGS metagenome assembly OJVE01 (sample SAMN04436789, study PRJEB24849) | human gut metagenome | biome: human gut; feature: NICU; material: stool | host: Homo sapiens | place: USA: Saint Louis, MO | collected 2011-04-13 | reverse complement strand
CGGTCATCGCGACGGAAACCACCACGATCACCATCCTTGCGGAAACCACCCTTGTGGAAGTCACGGCGCTCCCCATCCTTGTGGAAACCGCCCTTGCCGCGGTACCCGCTATGCTCGCCGTCGCGACGGAATCCGCCGCGGTCGCCGTCCTTGCGGTAACCGCCCGACTTGCGGTAACCGCCGGAACGTCCGGAGCCGTAACCGCGGTTGCCGTATGATTTGCCGCCGGAGCGACCCTGTTCTTCTGCCATACGTGTATGCCTTTCTTGATGCAAAGTCTGTTGTTGCGATGCGATGTCACGATGAGCGGGATGGTCTCCGTGCCGGCGCAACCACCCCAGCCGGCCCTGGCCGGCAGCTCCCCGCCAGGGGGAGCAGGAACGAATCAGTGCTTCTCGACGACGCCGAGCGCCTTCTTGCCGCGGCGGATGAGCGCGAAACGACCGTGCAGGAAATCGTCCTGACCCAACGTCTGCTCTTCGTCGGTCACACGGTTGTTGTTCAGATACACGCCACCGGACTTGATAGTCTTGCGGGCCTCGGAAATAGACTTGAACAGGCCTGCCTTCACCCCGGCCTCGGTGATGCGGTCGTCGATGCCGACGGACGCGAACGTCTTGGCACCGGACTCGTCCTCTATCTTGAGTCCGTCGATGGCGGCTTCAAGCGTGTCCTCGTCGATGGAGGCAAGGTCGCCGCCGCGCCCGAACAGGGCTGCGGACGCGTCGATCGCCGCCTGCGTCGCGGCCTCGCCATGCACGAAGCTGGTCACTTCCCATGCGAGGGTGCGCTGGGCTTCGCGTGCGCCGGGATTGGTGCGCGATTCTTCGGCGAGTCGTTCGATCTCGGCCTTTGGCAGGAACGTGAATGCCTTGAGCAGGCCTTCCATCTCGACGTCGGGGCGGTTGAACCAGAACTGGTAGAACCGGTACGGGCTGAGCATGGTGGCATCGAGCCACACCGCGTTGCCTTCGGATTTGCCGAATTTCTTGCCGGTGGCGTCGGTGATGATCGGGCTGGTGAACACGTTCACCGTGACGCCGCGCACCTTGCGGATCAGGTCCATGCCGGAGGTCAGGTTGCCCCACTGGTCGGATCCGCCGATTTCCAGCGTGCAGCCGTACTCGTCGAACAGGTGAAGGAAGTCGTTGCCCTGCAGCACCTGGTAGCTGAATTCCGTGAAGGAGATGCCCTCCTCGGAGTTCAGACGACGCGCGACCGTGTCCTTGGCCAGCATGGTGCCGAGTCGGAAGTTCTTGCCGACGTCGCGCAGGAAGTCGATGACGGACATCTGTGCGGTCCAGTCGTAATTGGAGACGAAACGCACCGGATTGTCGCCGTAGGTTTCCAGAATGCCGCCGATCTGCCGCTTGAGCCGTTCGGCCCAGCCGGCGACGACGTCCTTCGGGTTGAGGGTGCGCTCGCCCGACTGGCGGGGGTCGCCAATCAGACCGGTCGCGCCGCCGACCAAGGCGATCGGATGATGCCCGGCGGCCTGAAGGTGACGCATGTTGATCAGCTGCACGAGATTGCCGATATGCAGCGACGCCGCGGTCGGGTCGAAGCCGCAATAATAGGTGACCGGTTCCCCGTTCAACGCTTCGGCGAGTTGTTTCCTGTCGGTGGACTGGGAAATCAACCCGCGCCATTCCAGTTCTTCAAGGACGGAATCGAATCCGGCCTCTTTGAAATCGGTGACGTGAGCCATGGATATTGGTACTCCCTATCAAATTCTGGGCATTGTGCATCTATCAGTCTCGCAGAACATATCGACAGCATGCGCCAGGACGGCTGCCCGCGAAACGTCGGGGAATGCTCCCCGGCTCGTCGCTTGAATCCGGCCGTCAGTGACGGTACAGGCTTTCGAGAATCCGGCGCAGCTGCTCCAGCACATCGTTGTTGCGTTCGGTGCGCAGTTTCGGGAACGAGGCGATCATTCGACGCTGCTGACGGTTGAAGATGGACATCGCCGCGTCCCTGACCCGCATCATGAAGTCGAACGACATCTCTTTGCCGGATTTCCACGATTCGCTCATCTTGCCGGTGACATCGCTGACGGCGACCTTCATGGCGTCTCCGTAATGCGTCATGGCGGCCATGAGATTGTCGAGACTGTTCTCGAAATGCATGATGCCGCACACCGTGACGACGAGGTCGATCAGCGTGAGCACGAACAGCACCCCGCACAGCCAGTGGATGGCGGGCAGCGGCAGCCGGTCGGTGACACCTGCAACCTGCGGCTGGATCACCGACGTGATGAGCACGCCGCCCACGCCGAACACGAACGCCCCCAGCAGGCAGATGCGCCCGTTAAGATTGAATTTGTAGTCGGAGTAGTCCCACCAGCGGGCATGAAACAGCGCCTCCATGACCCAGGATGTGACGTATTCCAGTATGCTGGCACCGACCATCGAAAGCAGGAACACCACCAGGGGATTGTGTACCTGTCCCAGCACCACGACGGCGCCGACTGCGCCCGCACCGTAAATCGGGCACAACGGGCCGTTGAGGAATCCGCGGTTGACTGGCCGGCGCTCCAGGATGGACACGAGAATGGACTCGTACACCCATCCGCAGAAGCTGTAGAACAGGAACCACAGGAACAGTTTTTCCACGAACAGCATCAGGCCAGCACCTCCCGGCTCCGTGAGGGCTTGTGCCGCCCGTCGTGCGCGGACGCTGCGGATGCTCCGCTTTCGATTGCGGCGAGGGGTTTACCGGACTCCAGTTGCGGCTTGGAGAACCGCTCCAGGGAGAAGGTCTCCCGCGTGGCACTGATCTTGTCGGCCATGGTGACCAGATAGCCTTCGATGTAGCTCGGCGGCTTGAGCGTCATGGGGAACATGTGGCATGCGATGCTGTCACGTTCGATCGCGTTGAGGCGGAAGTCACGCACTGCGTTGCGCAATGCAGCCTGCCCGTGCGTGAACCCGTGCAGCCTATGGGCGCCGTCATCCCAGTCATGCCAGTCATACAGGAAGTAATCGTGCAGCAGAGCCGCGCGGACCAGCGAATGCAGATCGACCTTGTCCCACAGATGCAGGCGGTCGGCCATCCACACGGCGAGGCACGCCACGCGGATAGAATGCGCGAATGTCGTCACCGCTCCATGCTGGTAGCATCCGCGCTCGATATGCTGCATATGATCATGGACGATGATGTCGTGCCCATGCTCGTTGACCAACGACCGAATCTGATTGCGCGTCAGCACACTGTTTCCCTTCGCCCGAATCCGTCTTCCGTATGTCTGTGTCTCTTCCAGTCATGATTCTAGGTCAGACTCCTGTCACGCGGGTTCATCCTTCAGGATGAGCCCGCGCGCGCTGGCGGGGACGTGGAGGCGGTCAGTCGGTGACGGAACGCAGGGACTTCGGGGACTTGTAGGCCGGACCATCGCTCACGGAGTTGGCGAACACGCGCAGCGCGTCGACGGTGGCCTTGGCGCAGGCGATCTGTTCACGTACACGGGCCGGCGACGTGCCGCCCTTGCCGTTGCGGGCGGACACAGAGCCTTCGGTGGACAGCACCTCACGCACCTGCGGGGCCTTGTCGGCGGGCAGGAAGTCACGGAAGATCCCGATGAAATCGTCATCCGTGAGATCCCACAGCTCCTGGCCACGGCCTTCGGCGAGCTTGACGCATGCACCGGAAAGCTCATGCGCGTGACGGAACGGCACACCATTCTTGACGAGCCATTCGGCGATGTCCGTGGCGAGCGCGAATCCGGTCGGCGCTTCGGCCGCAAGACGGTCGTGGTCGAAGCTCATGGTGGCGATCATACCGGTGAAGGCGGGCAGCAGCACCTCCAGCGTATCAACCTGGTCGAAGACCGCCTCCTTGTCTTCCTGCAGGTCGCGGGCGTACGCGGTGGGCAGGCCCTTGAGCGTGGCGAGCAGGCCTGTCAGGTCGCCGATGAGACGGCCGGACTTGCCGCGGGCGAGCTCGGCGATGTCGGGGTTCTTCTTCTGCGGCATGATCGAGGAGCCGGTGGAGTAGGCGTCATCGAGACGCACGAACGCGAATTCCTGGGTGTTCCAGATGATGATCTCCTCGCTCAGACGCGAGATGTCGACGCCGGCCATGGCGGCGACGAACGCGAATTCGGCCACCAGATCGCGCGAGGCGGTGCCGTCGATGGAGTTCTCGGTGACCTTGCCGAAACCGAGTTCTCGGGCGACCGCGACCGGCTCCAGTCCGAGCGTGTTGCCGGCGAGCGCCCCGGAGCCGTACGGGCTGGCGTCGATGCGCTTGTCCCAATCCACGAGTCGCTGCACGTCACGCAGCAGCGGCCACACGTGTGCCATGAGCTGATGCGCGAGCAGCACGGGCTGGGCGTGCTGCATGTGGGTGCGGCCCGGCATGACGGTGCCGCCGGCCTTGACTGACTGGTCGATCAGCGCGGATGCGAGGGAAAGCAGCTGACCTGCGATGACGCGGGAGTGGCGGCGCAGCCACATGCGGATCAGGCAGGCGATCTGATCGTTGCGGGAACGGCCGGCGCGCAGTTTGCCGCCGAGCTCGTCGCCTGCGATCTCCAGCAGGCCGCGCTCCAGCGCGGTGGCCTCGTCCTCGTCGTCTTCGATGGGCGCAAACGCACCGGAGTCGACGCGGCGCTGCAGCTCGTCAAGCGAGGCTTCCATGTGGCTGAGCTCATCGGCGGTCAGCAGGCCTGCGCGGCCGAGGGCGCGCGCGTGGGCGCGGGAACCGGCGATGTCGTCATCGGCGAGTCGCCAGTCGAACTGCGTGGATTTCGACAGACGGGCCAGCTCGGGCGACGGTCCGGAAGTGAAGCGGCCGCCCCACAGGGCGAGGTATTCGGTGTTTTCAGCCATGCGATACTCCTTGGAGAATGGGCATATTCGTGCGGTTTCGACTGTCTGCCAGACTATCAGCGTTGTGATACATTCCCGTGGCGGCTCTCCGGTCGAGCGGCCAGACATACACAGCACCAGCAGGAATGGCACCGTACAGCGTTACAAAACCGTCAGAGGGCGAATCGCCAGTGCGAGACCTCCTCGTCGATGTCGAACCCGCCTTCGAGCACGAACTGTTTCAACAGTTTCGACGCCTGTACTTTCACTTTGAAATTCGGCAGCGTCACATTCATGCATCGCTCGAAGAACGATTTCGCCCGTGGCACGTCGATGGTGTCACGCAGGGCGTCGAATCGGCCGAATGCGTTCAGACTTTTCTCATTGATATATCTGACGGTGAGTTCTTCAAGCAACGACCTGTCAACGCCGAGATGATCCACGAGCTTGTCGATCTGCTCATCTTTCTCTCGTTTGGCATAGCGCGTGATGTAGTCCCGCAGCGTCATGCCTTCCTCGACTTCCACATCGCCACGCTCCACATCATGCAGGAACAGCTCAGCAAGTCGTTGTTCGTCCCTCGAAAGCGCAGCGAAGGATCGGTGCAGCTGTGCGGACATCTCCGCCAACTCCGGACTGTCCTCCTTGAGTGCCTTGAGCCATTTGACGAAGTTGGCATTCATGTAGTCGGTGTCGATCAGTCCGGTGTCGATTTCGGTGAGATACCCTTCCAGCTCATAAGGCGCTTCGGGGTCACATCTCCCGTCATCGTCCGGTTCTCCGGTGCAGCTGTCATCATCGAACAGCTCCTTATACCGCTGGGCGAGAATCAGATATGTGCGTTCGTCAATTTGGGGACGCACGATATCAGGTTCGCCGTTCCCGCCATCGTTCTCATCCGCATCGTCGGCATCCGTGCCATCGACCTTGTATTCCGTGGTGTTCCAGTCGAAACCCTGCACTTTCGCCGCTTCAAGGTAACGATTCAGCTCTACGAACTCCTTGGCGAACTTGCGTCTGGCCTCCACCGATTCCGGCAGCTGCATGAGGTCCGATTCCCCGTTATCCGTGAACACGTCGAGAATCTCCAAGTACCGTGTATCCATGGATTTCACGTTCGCGGGCAGTTTCTGCACGAACAAATCAAGCGGCCTGTCGCCGGAGTACAGTTTCACCGCCGCTTCGATGAAGCCGTACATGGTGTGCGGCTTGCGGTAGTAGCGGATGACTCCGAACGGCTTGTCCGGCCCGAACAGGCGGTTCGTGCGGCTGAACGCCTGAATGATGCTTTCGTAGTCGATGATCTTGTCGAGATACAGCGTATTCACCCATTTTGAGTCAAATCCGGTGAGCATCTGGTCCACGACAATGAGCAAATCGAGCTGCTGACTGCGGTTTGCTGCTATGCCGCCGTACGGACTCTTATGCGATAGTCGCGACGAAATATCTTTCTTCATCGCCGGCCATGTGGGGATGATGAACTCTTTGCCGAACGTCTCGTTGTAATCGGTGATGATTTCAGTCAGCGCATCTTCTTTGTCCGTTGCTCCTTCGTTGTTGTCGATGTTGGGATCGAACAACGCCGTTACATGCAACTTAGGTGCTTGCTGCTTGAACAAGTGATAATAGTTGACAGCTTCAGGAATGGAGCTAGTGGCGAGCATCGCATGGAATTTGCCCGCATGGCTGAGCGCCGGGAACTGTTCGAGAATGTCCGAGACCACCATGTTCGGATGCGGGGAGTCGATGCCATATTGGTCTCGTCCAAGGAAATCCTCGATGCCGCTGATACGGTTTCCAGCGCCATCAACCATCGGCCCCATAGGGACCTCGGATTTATCCATGTAATGCTGAAACACCTTAGCTTTAATGGGGTCAGCAAGTGCATCTTCCGTACTCTCAGCTTTCGCCTTGTCAAGAGCTACCACACGTCTAACATCGGAGTCCTTGTACGTGGTCACCATGTACGGATCGAATCCGAGCACATTATGGTCACGAATGCCGTCGGCGATGCTGTACCGGTGCAAGCAACGGCCGAATACCATGGCGGTGGTGGAGTTCTTCTTCTGGTTTTCGCCCAGAATGGGTGTGCCTGTGAATCCGAAGAACAGCGCGTTGGGGAAGGAACGGCGGATGACTTGCAACATGTCGCCGAAGGTGGAGCGATGGCATTCGTCCACGATGAAGACGATGCGTCGTGCAGCAAGTTGATCCAGCCATGTCTGGGTGACGCCCCGCTCCCCTGCTTTCACGTTGCTCATCTTCTGGATAGAGGTGACGATCAGGGTGTCGTTGACATCGGTGCTGTTGAGTTTGTCCCGCAAAACACCGGTGTTCTCCGTGCCCTGCACTTCCGTCTCGCTGTCGGCAAAGCTGCGGTACTCCTTCAATGATTGAGTGCCCAGTTCGATTCGGTCCATGAGGAACACGACCTTGTCGGCGTCATGCGAGTCAGCAATGAGCTGAGCCGATTTGAAGCTGGTCATGGTCTTGCCTGAACCGGTGGTGTGCCACACATAGCCGCCGGGTCGTCCCGGCATGGAGGGTCGCTGTTCCCAATCACATTTCCTCACCACATCGGAGATGGCGTTTGCCGCGATGTACTGGTAGCTGCGCAGCACCTTAAGGCATCCATCCGCTGAATCAGCGATGGTGTAGAAGCCGATGAGCTGGTGCGCCATGGGAATGGACAGCAGGCCGGCGGTGCCGGAAGTGCCGCCGATGAACAGCTTCCATTCGTCTTTGCCTGGGTGTTGCCCGCCACAGATAGGCTCGTTGTTGTAGTCCGCCCAATGGAAGTAATAGCTTGGATTGAATTTGTCCGCGCCGGGATTGGCGAAGTAGACGGCGTCGTCGGGGGTCATGGCCACGAAGATCTGCACGAGACGGAACAGGCCGGTGAACACGCCTTCGTGCGCGTATTTTTCGATCTGATTGGTCGCTTGGCTGACGGGTATGCCGCTTCTCTTGAGCTCGATATGGATCAATGGCATGCCATTGATGAGGAGCACGAGGTCGCCGCGCCGCGAGTTCAGCATCGTGTTCTTGGCTGGATAGACCGGTTGCTGAACGATTTGGTAGGTGCTTTTGCCGCCCGCGATCTCCTTGCGGTCATAGATGTAGAGACTGACTTCCTTGCCGAAATGCGCCACATCTTCTTTGTTGTCACGCGTGATAGACACGGTACGCCCGTTGACGAACGAATTGAGCGCGAGCGGCGTTCGCAGGGTCTCGATCTGCTCGATTATCTGTGCCATTTCCCCGTCCGTCAGCGGGTATTTGCCAAGCCTGTCTATGTCGTTGTTGTTGCGGTACAGTATGTCTTTCCAATTGTCGAGCAAATCCCGCTCAGTTGGATAGCGCAGGACACCGTCCTTCCATCCATGCTGCTTAAGCACGGTGATGACGTTTTCCTCAAACACCGATTCGCTATCGAATATCATGATTCTTCTCTCCCCGAACTTCCCAGTGTCCTGCCTTTCGCGAGCCGACGCGCTTAAGCAATCCACACCCAATGAGTATCTCAGCATCCCTTCGCACAGTCGCTGATGAGACTCCCACAGCACGCGCCATATCATCGTATGTCGCGCTGGGGCTCTTCTCTACAAAATGAAGAATGACTCGCTGTCTCTCGGTTATCTGCTCATTCAAACCATTTAACTGCTCATTATTGTCAGTTATCTGCTCATTCGAACTATTTATCTGCTCATAATCGTCAGATATCTGCTCATTGTTACCAGGCTTGGCATCCGCCTCCAACATGAGCGTGAGTATCGTGCGATCAGCTTCTCCGAAGTTCTCTTCAATCCGTGGTTCAGGAAGTCCTGCATTCGCCCATGTGGCGAACACATCGGGGACACCCGTACCAGCTCGCTCGCCCACATCGATTAGGCTGAACATCTTCATGACAAGACCGTTGCGCGGATCAGACACCCCGCCGAGGCGCATCTGTTCAATGCCGGTTCGGATATCACCCGGATTCTCGAACACCAGCTTGTCGGGGGTGCGCCTGACCACCACACCACGTACGCCATGGTAATCGGCGTTGAACAAGCAGTTGGCCAACGCCTCACGGACCGCCTTATGCATGGGGGTGTCATCGACGCGGAAAATGCCGTCGAGCTTGAACGGGGTCTTCAGGGATTCGGCAAGCTTGCGGTTCACGCGGAAGAAGAAATCGAACAGGTTGCCCGACCACATGCCATCTCCCGAATGCACACGATCGGTCCAGCGAATCGCCGGGTCCAGAGTCTCCTGATAGTCCAGGAAATAATGCGGACATTCGCGCACGATGTCATAGTCGTTGCCGAACATAAGTAGGCCGCCGAACGTGGGATGCAGCCTGCCATCCTCACGGCTTACCGCCGCCGCGCCAATGGCGCGTAGAAAACGCTCGTCATCAAGGTCCGTCCATGAACTGCCCTGACGTACCGTGCGGAAACGATTGCGATACGCCCTCACCGTGTCCGTGTTGAAATCGGCGACGGTGAGATCGTCCAGCACCTTGGAATCCATCGTCTCAGCTCCCTGATCCCGGAGCATTGCTGAGATCTCCTGCCGCGTGCAACGGTAGTCGCCCTCACCACGCCGACGGTAGGTTCCCCCGAAGAGATCATTATTGATATACACGGGGCGTTCGTCACGCGGAGCGCGCGGAACGTGAATAGCCAGCACCATCCCACCATCCGCTTCGAGCACTTCAACTTCCGATTCGATGGGCAGCACGGCGCTCACCTTGGACCGGTTGCTGACCGTGTTCCAAAAGTCCTGGCGAAGATGTTCCGCTTCAGTTGGTGTAAGTCCAATCGGCGCGAAGGTACCGTCTTCGCGCTCCTTGACGCCAAGCAGGATGACGCCGCCGTAGGTGTTGGCGAAGGCGGAATAGGTCTCCCACATGCTGCGTGGGAGGCCGCCCTTTGCGGCTTTCGCCTCGATCCGGTTATTCTCGCGATATGAGGCGAGCTTCACGATATCGAAGGTCTCCATTGCTCCACCTCCCCTCACACAAACATCTTGTCAAGCAAGGATTTCTTGATATTCTGCAGCAATTCCAACTTACGCTGATGAAGGGTGATGAGGGAGTCGAGACGCGCGCAAGTTGATCCGATTTTATTTTGTTCAGTCATTTTCGCAGGAATAAAAATTGGGGTTTGGAACAATATCTCCGTGTTGATCGAAGCCATTGTTCCACCAACAGCCCGACTGATAACCGAACTTTTAACCTCTTCTGTTTCTAGCTCATAGTGCAGGTACGCCGAAGATACGAGAGTCAAATCTGGTCTTGCCCTAAGGACGCGGCCGGAAAACAACCACCCATCTTGACCAGCAAAAACTTGAGCATTAGCATCGACCGATCCAACACGCGAGAATAAAATATCTCCCTCTTTCGCACGATATTGTTCCAGCCTCTTTGCATCTTCTTCGCTAACCTGAGGGATTCCCTCCTTGTCTTTAGGAAGTGCTCCCGTTTTGAAATGTTCAGTTGTAACTATAGGAATGCCATCGTCAACATAATCTTCCGCATGCAGCAAGGTACCGAAGGGACCAGTCTTTATATCCGCAACATCCCCTAACTTACGCTGTTCCCAAGGGTCAGTAAAACCAGCGAAACGAATCTCGGGTACAGACTCGCCATCCTTCGGGAACATTTTTTCAAGCATCGATTTTTTGAACACGACGAGCTTGTCATACTTACGCTGATGAAGGGTGATGAGCGAGTCAAGGTGACTCAGCATAAAGCCGATTTTTTGTTGCTCAGGTAAGGACGGGATGGATACTTCAAGGTTCTTAACTATCACCCCCGATAGATTCCCTTGACCACCTTGCAAATAGGTTGTGACAATGTAACCTTTTTGCTTCCTCAGCCAAGCAGTGATGTATCTTGCATCACAATCGTCGCGAGGGAGTATGGCGAGAATAGCTTGGTTGATGGCACCTTTTTGCCTCGATACAGCCACCTCGCCACTTGTCGCTCCGTACAATGCATACAGCACATCGCCGGGTTTGACCATTCTCGCAGAGGATGATTCATAACCTTTTTCCGTAAGAAAGAGTTCAGTCGATTCAGCTGCAATTTCAGCAGACCTGATAAAAGGAATAGACCCACCGTAAAACTCAGATTCTCCAGCAGCGGGCGTACCTCCTGAATAGCTTTCGGTTAGTTCACCCAACTTACGCTGTTCCCAAGGGTCAGTAAAACCAGCAAAGCGAATTTCGGGAACTTTTACCTGTTCAGTCATCATTCACCTCCCAACAGGGTCTTCAGCTCGGCAATACCGGCCATATCGAACTCATTGCCGGTTAGTTGACCAAGCATATTGCCAAGTTCTGCCTCAGCCTGTTCGATCTGTTCGCACACATCAGAGTATGTGGTCGAATACTTGTCGTTCAGCGCATTCACCGCTGCAATCAACTCATCAACAGCCGTCTGAGGGAGCTCCTCAAGCTTGTGCTGCAATGGTTCCACCCACTTGGCAGCAAGCAAGTCATCAGCATGTTCATCGCTCAGTCCTTCAATAACGGTCCGGGTCTTTTCATCAAGCGCTGAACGGAGATTCTTAACGTTCTTTTTGACTTCACGCTCTTCATCAAACAACCGCTGTGCACTCACAAGAGCACGGTCAAAGTCAGTCTCGGGATTCTTCCCAATCGATTTCACTGCTTTCTTCAATTCAGCGGCAACGAAAGAATCTCCATCCTCGCTGACGGCATCAGTCGAACTCTTGTCATCCTCATCCAGATTTTCAAGAATGTCAGCGATTTCGCCGCCAATCTCACTCAGCCGAGATTCAAATGTGGCAATTTCCGCAAGATCAGAGTTAAGTAATTTCCCCTGTACGAGATCGAACGGCAGAATATGCCCGACCCAGCCGTCCGGCACTTCGACATCCTTACCGCCTTTCTTCTTGACGACCATATCGGCATCGACTTTGCGAACGGCGTCATGTCCCTCGTCCTGTATGGTTTCAAGGTCGATGGAAATAGTCTTTTGCCAACTATCGTCAAGCACCTGATACGCCGCATAGGCGTCTACGAGAGGGACACCAGCCAAACGACGCAGCAGATCATTTGCCAGAGTCTCCTCTTCGGCGGCAATGCTCACATTGGCGGCATTACCCACCAATTCACCGCGTATATAAGCCGGATAATCGATGAACGCCTCATGATAACGCTGGATATATGCCTTCACATCTGAGTCGGCATTCACCGCCTCACGAACGTCTTGCACGGCGAGCTTGGCCGAATGTCCATTCTCCTCCGCGAAAAGGCACCGGCGTAGTCCGGGGAACACGTTCCAATATTTGCTGAGTGCATCGATGTCCCGCTTAGGAATGCCGCCGAACATAGTGGAATACACATCCCAGCTCTCGGCATTGTCGGAGGAATCCACGTAGCGAGGAATATTGAGGTTATAGTCGTTCTGCCGAATCTCATCGATACCCACCAAGCGGCTGAACTTATCGACGTCACGATTCCCTGTCACCGCATCCACGATGCGTTTGATATCGCTCGCACGCAGCTTGTTGTTCTTGCCTTCCTTGGTGAAGTATTTGGAAGCGTCCACGATGAGCACATGATCGTCGTCACGATGTTTGCGCAGCACCATCACGATGGTGGGGATGCCGGTGCCGAAGAAGATGTTCGCGGGCAAGCCGATGATGGCCTGAATGTGGTGGTTCTCCACCAGGTTCCGGCGAATAGTGCCTTCCTCACCACCACGGAACAGCACGCCATGGGGCAATACGATGGTCATGATGCCGTCGTCGCGCAGATGGTAGAGGTCATGCAGCAGGAAGGCGTAGTCCGCCTTGGACTTGGGCGCGATGCCGTATTCGAAGCGGATATCCTCGCCGGCCTCCGGTGGTTCCCAATTCTGGGAGTAGGGAGGATTCGAGACCACAGCGTCCACGAACAGCGGCTCATAGGTCTCATCCTTGGTCTCGTCAGTGTCGAACCACGGCCAGTCGCTTTTCAGTGTGTCTCCGTTGCGGGCCACGATGTTGTCCGGCAGGATGCCGCGCATGACAAGGTTCATGCGCGTGAGGTTGTAGGTGTTCTCCTTGAGTTCCTGCGCGTAATACCTGATGTCATTCGGGTTGCCGTTGCGACGGGCCACCGCCTGGCCGATGTGGATGAGCAACGAACCCGAACCGCTTGTGGGGTCATAGATGTTGATTTCCTCACGGCCGGCGAGATGCCAGGCCACGATTTCGCTCATGAGCTGAGAGACTTCGCTCGGCGTGTAGAACTCGCCGGCCTTCTTACCCGCGTTGGAGGCGAAATTGCTGATCAGGTATTCATAGATGAAGCCGAGGGTGTCGTAGTCCTGCCGGCTGTCCATCGGAATGTCCTTGATGAGGTAGATGAGGTCACGTGCGGCCTTGCTGCGGCTTTTCTCATCGGTGCCGAGTTTGGACAGGCCGGTCTGCAAGGTGTCGAAGATGCCCGCGAACACGCGCTTGCGGGCAGGGTCGATGTTGCGGTCGAACGCGGAAAGCGCGTCGCGCACATTGGCGATGGCGAAATCCCCCTTCTTCGCCACCCATGTGGAGAACAGGTTATCGTAGGAGATGAAGTAGCCGCACAGATCGCGCACGTACTGCGCGGTCTCGGTATCATCCTCCCGCAATTCTTCGAGGTCTTCGTCCCCCATGCCATCAGCATGCAGACGAGTGACTTCGGTCTCGGAAAGGAACTTGTAGAAGATGAAGCCGAGGATGTAATCCTTGTATTCGTTGGCTTCGATCTTCGAGCGCATTTTGTTGGCCGACTCCCAAATCTTGGCGGCGAGCTGCTGCTTATTCATTCATATGCTCCTTGCTTCTGTACACATAATCAAGGGTCTGCCCCTGCTCATTGACCCATTCGATCCACCCGTTTTGGCTGCCGCCGAGAACGAATACAGCGGCGGAGGAGGGACTGGACAGCTCGACATCGTCCGCAAGAATCACTTTGCCTGTCTGCGCGGCGAAAAGCTGCCGTCGAGCTGCCACGGCTCCTTGATTTTTGATCACCGCATAACCAAGGTCCACCTCAGAGCCCGAAAGAACCGTGAAACGGCCGGTATCCCGGTTGTATCGTCCAGTCGCACGCACGCCATTCTTCTTGGTGTGGAACACGGTATTCACCGCAACCGGCGTTGTCTCCTTGCGGTCGAGATCATATCCGAGCACGCGCATGCGGAAAAGAATGCTGCCGTGCAGGTCCTCCACCCGCTGCTCTTTGTATGGGTTCATGCGAGGAGCGGGAGTATTCCCGTTATCGGTCTCATATGAGCCGTGTTCACGCACGTAATCGATGGCCTTCGCCTCAAGCGAATCCAGAACATCACGGTCGATATTGACATCGTTATCGAGGAACATGATGGCTTTGTTCCAGAACTCCTTTTTGGTCTTGTGCGCATCAAGTCTGACAAGTCCCCTCGTGGTTTGCCCCGCGTACACACGACTCAGCACACCATGATCCTCATCAAGCAGGTAATACACACCGCGGTCTGGCAGATCGGGAAGACACTTCGCCTCGCCCAACATGTCTCTGGGCACCACGACAGTGACAAGCGATTCCCCGTCCACCCGGCAAATACGGATACCATCCGGATTGTTGTCAATTATTTGTATGGTCATGGCGGTGAGCGCAATCAATTACTTGCCGCCCTTCGCCAACTCATTGATCATGCATGTCCTTACGAACGCCGAGAAGCTCATTCCTCTCAGAGACGCGGCTTCTTTGGCGGAATCCCGCAGGTTAGCGGGAATGCGCATGGTAACTGGCACCACGTCACCGTCTACTAGATATGAGCGTATCTCTGTTTCACCAGCCTCATGTTCAATCAAATCGGAGTACGTCATCGCATCCCACGCTTTCAAACCGCAGTATAAATGCATTAATTATACACCCGCTTGGGAACAGCGTAAGTTAGTTGACATTGCTGAAATCGTGGGTGGTGGCACTCCCGATACGAACAATTCAAATTACTGGGATGGCGATATCGATTGGTATGCTCCAGCTGAATTGGGCAACAACATATATGCGGAAAGCAGCACTCGCAAAATCACTCAGGCGGGATTTGATAGCTGTTCTACTAAGATGCTGCCGGCTGATAAGACGATTCTTTTCACCAGCCGTGCGGGCATTGGGAACACTGCAATACTGCGTCATTCTGCATGCACGAACCAAGGGTTTCAGTCTCTTGTAATAGGCGATGCCGATGTTTATTTTGTCTATTCAATGAGTGAGAGAATCAAGAAGTGGGCAGAGGAAAAAGCCTCAGGATCGACATTCCTGGAAATATCGGGTAGACAGCTTGAGACCATGCCTGTCAATCTCCCCTCCCTTGTTGAGCAGCAGGCTATCGGCTCCTTTTTTTCCCATCTTGACGACCTCATCACCCTTCATCAGCGTAAGCGGCAGTGGTTGAAATGGTTAGATGAGGGTGGAGAGGGCACGCATCACGATATCGACATCCTTGTTTTCAAGTTCGCGGATGACATGAAGATAAGTGTCCTGTGTGGTGTTCATGCTTGCATGACCAAGTCGCTTGGACACACTGGCAATCGATACGCCGGCAAACAACAACAGCGAGGCATGGGTGTGCCTTAACCCATGAATCGAAATCACGGGAACGTTGGCCCGTTCGCAATGCCTGGCGAGGATATTATTCGCGGTGGAGTTATACACCTTGCCATTCACGAAAATGGGGTCGCCCGCAGGCAAATCTTTCAGGAGCGTTGAGAGCTGCATGATAAGCTGCCAATCGAGCTGCACCTTTCGTACGGAGGATGCGTTCTTGGTGGGGACGAATCCTCCGCCGTTCTTGTAATCCCATGTTTTACTGACCGAAAGGGTCTGATGCACGAAATCAAAGTCGTCGGGTGTGAGTCCCAAAGCTTCCGAGAACCGTAACCCGGTTTTCGCCACCAACAGTATCAGCCAATCCCAGCTTGGTCCCTTGCCGAGTTCGAGATCCGCAAGGACCGCATGAAGCTCGAACTGATTGAGATACTTCGTTTTCTTTGAGCATGGCGGCTTGCCCTTGATGATTGCCTTACGAGTCGGGTCGCGCTGAATCAGCCCTTCGTCGACCGCGTCAAGAATGGCTCCTTTCAATTGATGATGGAAATCCATCGTCGTCTGGCGCTCGTGATGTTCGGCGTAGCCGTTGATGAGCTTCTGATAGTTCACGCGATCCATGTCGGCGAGTTTGAGATCGGGAATGAGCCGACCCAACCATGCCTGCGTGAGCCGGTATTTCTTCATGGTCACTTCACGAATTGCACCTTCCTTGTATACGCTGATCCATTGCTCGTAGTAATCGCAGAACAACGTTTCGGCGTTGGTGTTGCCTTCGGTCATACGGTCTTCTCTTTCTGGTTGATATGCGCTTACGCCGATGCCGGATATATCACCAGCTAACCATATGAATGAGCGCACGCGGATGATGCGGCTTTCGCGCTTATGCTGATGAAGGGTGATGAGGTTGTCAAGACGGGAGAAGAAGGAGCCGATGACTTGCTGCTCTTGAAGCGAAATTGGTATACCCATCGTATAAAGCGACCGTATTACGGACGGATGCGCTTTAACCGTGTAGTCAAATTTAATTCGAGAATGCGCAAGAGACATCGCGTAGGCAAGGAACTTGCAGTTTATCTTCTCTGGATTAACTGCGATATAGCCTGATACGTTCGTAACCGAGAAACGGTGCTTTCTTCGGTAAAAGACAGCCCCTCCTCCATCAATCGACCAGGTGATTAGCTCCTGATTGAACATGTACTTCCCGTAAGCCCCCATGCGTCCATTATCAAGAGCACTGGAGGAATACACCGGAAATGTTCCCGGTGTATTCGACATATCCTTCGCGGAGATTACCCTCCCTCTGCCCATGTAAAGGGTGGCATCTTTTTCAAGTTCCCCCAACTTACGCTGTTCCCAAGCGGGTGTAACCCTGTCATGTCAGTTGTCCTCAAGTAAGGCAAAAGGCTCCCCTGCGCATATGCGCAAAAGAGCCTTGCAAATCAGCGGGAGCCGTTCGACGATATTACTCGACGGTGTTCTTCGGCACCTCGATGCCGTTGCCGAACTTGACGTCGCGGGCGGCGGCCACGCGGGACGGCAGGCCGTAGATGTCGATGAAGCCGTTGGAGGACTTCT
>OJVE01000337.1_pt1 | contig 17482 bp, 5 predicted proteins | sample 1600081 | NCBI WGS metagenome assembly OJVE01 (sample SAMN04436789, study PRJEB24849) | human gut metagenome | biome: human gut; feature: NICU; material: stool | host: Homo sapiens | place: USA: Saint Louis, MO | collected 2011-04-13 | reverse complement strand
GCCCTCTTACGTCAGACCCGGAATCCGAAAGTGCGCAAAAAATCGGGCGTTATCATCATAAAAGCGTGTGTGTATCTAGCATTCATGCGGCAAATTGATGAAGCGCACCCCTAATGACATACAATATATGCGAAAACATTGGGATTGAGAGCATATGGGGAGCACACGGCAATGAGGCATGGCGCACATTCGGAACGAGAACTGCTTTCTCCCGGCATGAGAGTGCTGATCCGCGGCCAGGAGTGGCTTGTCGATAAAGTCGAGCCGAACAGTCTTGGCAACCATGCCGTTTCATGCACCGGTATCTCCGCTCTGGTGCGGGACATGACGGCCACGTTCCTTGATGATTTGGACACAATTACACCTGTCGATCCGGTGAAGACGCGTTTCATTCCCGACACCTCGGCAAGAGCTGCGAAATCGCATCTGTTCATCGAGAGTCTGTTACGTGCCACTGCGCCGACCGATGCGAGGATTCATGTCGGCAACAAGGCTGCCATGGACTCCCTGCCGTACCAGCTCGTTCCGGCGAAGAAGGCGCTCGCCCAACCGCGCCAGCGAATTCTCATCGCCGACGCTGTCGGTCTTGGCAAGACCTTGGAGGCTGGCATCCTGATGTCGGAACTCATCAAGCGCCGCAAAGGCCGCCGTATTCTCGTGGTAACGGCGAAAAGCATGATGGTCCAGTTCCAGAAGGAGATGTGGGAACGGTTCACCATCCCGCTGATGAGTCTGGACTCCTCGCGCATCCAGCAGATTCGTTCCGAGATTCCTGCGAACGCCAACCCGTTCTCCTATTACGACAAGGTGATCATCTCCATCGACACGTTGAAGAGGGACATCCAATATGGCGCGGCACTCGATGCCTCGTATTGGGACATCATCGTGATCGACGAGGCTCAGAATGTCGCCGACCGTGCCGTCAACGGCCGTAGTGCACAGCGCGCCAAGCTCGCCAAGCGCCTTGCCTCCCGTTCCGATACGTTGATCATGCTGTCCGCCACGCCTCATGACGGCCGCGCTCGTAGTTTCGCCTCGTTGATGAACATGCTCGACCCAACCACTCTGCCTGATCCGGAGCGGTACGACAAGAAGGATGTCGAACACCTGTACGTCCGCCGTTTCAAGAAGGACGTGATGGCCGAGGTGTCAGGCAGCTTCCCGGAGCGCAAGGTGACGCAGGAGAAATGCATGGCCACCACAGCCGAGGAAGAGGCGTTCGATTACTTGACCGATATGAAACTCGTCATGGATATGCATCAGAAGAGAAGCAATTCCTTCCTGTTCAAGACGATGCTTGAGAAGAGTCTGTTTTCATCGCCGGCAGCGTGCATCAAAACCATCAACGAGCGAGTGAAGCGGCTTGCCAAAAAAGATGCGTCCGATCAGACCGGAGACATTGACAGGCTTGAAGGGCTCAAGGCTGCCTTGGAGAAGATCGGTCCGATGCAGTTTTCCCGATACCAGAGACTGCTGCAGCTTCTGCGCAGTGCCGATTACGGTTGGCATAACGGTGAAGACGCCGACGACCGTATCGTGATTTTCACGGAACGCATCGAGACGAAGAACTATCTCGAGGAGCACTTGCGACAGGATCTCAAACTACCGAAGAAGGCTATCGTCTCCATGGATGGAGGCATGAGCGATGTGGAACAGCAGAAAATCGTCGAGGATTTCGGTACGAAGTCCTCGTCTGTACGTATTCTCGTGGCCTCCGACGTGGCCTCTGAAGGTCTGAACCTGCACTATCTGAGCCACAGACTCATCCATTTCGACACTCCATGGTCGTTGATGGTATTCCAGCAGCGTAACGGACGCATCGACCGTTATGGGCAGCGTAAACAGCCTGATATTCGTTTCATGATGATTAACTCGCGTAACGCAAAGATTCAAGGTGACGCGCATATTCTCGAGATCCTGCAGCAGAAGGAAGACCAGGCACGTAAGGATATCGGCGATCCGTCCTTGCTCATGGGCAAATTCGACGTCGATCAGGAGGAAGATTTCACCCGCGAAGCGATTGAGTCCGGCGAATCGGCGGAGAATTTCGCAGCCAGACTTTGTGTTCCTGATGAGGACATCGATCATTCGGACGAACGTTCCGGAGACGTTGAGACTGTGGCGGATGACGATGTTTTCGATCCATTGAGTTTTTTCAACCTCACTACGCTGGATGGTTCCGATACTACGAGCACTGAGGAAAACGAGTCCGCAGGGGAGAGCGTGACTGGGAGTGCCGACGATGGCGGCATAGTCGATTCCTCTACGCTGATGTCGGATTACGAGTATGTGGATGAGGGGCTCTCCTGCGAGGAGTTCCGGCAGTCGGCTGGTCTTAAATCGAAACGTCAGTTGCGTGATGCTCATGGATTCGCGGTGGAGTTCCAAGGGGAGAGCCCGTTGCGCGCGTGGCTGCGCAGACGTGTGCCGAACACGCGGGTGTTGCAAGACAACATCGCCGAATGGAGTGATGACGCGAAATACTGCGAAGACCAAGCCAATGGTCTGCTGGCCCGTATTAACGACGAGTCATGGAGTCGGGTTCAATACCTGTGGGAGTTGAATCCGATCGCGGAATGGGTCGGGTTGAAGGCTTCCTCACTGCTGTACCAACGTGACGAGGCCCCGATTATTGGCGTGACCAACGGAAACCTGCATGCGGATGAGACGATTATGCTGATGAACGGCATGGTCGCCAACAGGCACGCATCCCCGGTGATCGATGAATGGTTCGGTGTACGGTATCTCGATGGCGAATGCATGGGCATACTGCCACTTGAGGAAGTGTGGCGTATCACCGGATATCGTGGGAACTTGATTCCGGGAACCACTGAACGTCGTTATGTGAATCGAGAGGATTCCGCGGCCAGCTCCGAACAGATAGATGCGGCACAACTGCTGTTGGAGGATGCGGTATCGCGCGGCAAGAGCATGCTCAGCGATTGCGGTGAACAATATCGTGCGCAGGCAGATAAAGAAGTGACTCGGCAAATGGGCCGCATCGAGCATTGGTCCCATGCACGCAAGGCACTGCTGCAATCCCAAGGCAAAAACACCAAGGAAAACACAAAACAGGTTGATCGGATGCTCGAACAATATGCCGACTGGGTTCAGGACACATTGGACGCCTCCGGCGAACCAGTGATCCGCATTGCGGCCGCATTCGTAGGTAAGGAATAGAGGGGGAGACCATGGCGAAGGAACTGAACGAGACATTCCCAGGCATCGAGGCGGTCAACGACTTCTACACGCCGTACTACATGAAGGAATATTTTCCGGATGAAGTGAAGAATGCCTCCGCACCTTGGAAACAGCTTCCTCCTGAGAAACGCCCAGCGCGACTGCTGAAGGACATGCGCCAGTCGTTCACCGAAGTCATCAACAACAACGAGAACGATCTGTTTCCAGCTGAACGGGTACGGAATTTCATCGACGGCATGCTCGCCGCACTCGGCTATACGCAGGAGGGGAATCAAGCCAAAGACAAGGGATTGCCCGACCGGATTTCAGGGAAGTCTGTTCCTGTCTACTATCAGGTCAATGATTCCGATGGGGCTCCGCGCTTGCAAGTTCTGGTGAGCCTGTCCGATAGTGCGGAGGCAGGCGTTCTGGAAAGCCCCATCGAAGACGGCTCTGGCAAGGACGGCACCTCCTGTGAGGAATATGCACGCATGCTGCTTGCCGATTTCGACGAGCCGGCACGGTGGATTCTTCTTATGGGGTTGCATCAGATAGCGTTGATCGACCGCCGTAAATGGAATGACAAGAAATGCATGCTGTTCGACCTGGACGAGATCTTCAGCCGCCATCAGGATCATGTGTATACGGCGATGGCTGTGCTGTTGCGTCGTGATAGTCTCTGCCCGAACAAAGGTGACAGTCTGCTTGACACGTTTGATGACACGTCTGCGAAGAACGCGGTTGAGGTGTCTGATAATCTGCGTTCCGCGTTACGTGAATGTGTGGAGATCCTTGGCAACGAGGTCATCCACGACTGGACTTGTAATAAGGGGCGAAGCATCGACGAAATCGACCCGGGCGACCTGACTGTGCAGGCGTTACGCTACATGTATCGTCTGCTGTTCCTCCTGTTCATCGAGGCGAAGCCGTCGCTCGGCTACGCGCCGATGAAATCCGACATCTACCGTACCGGCTATTCGCTGGACAGCTTGCGAGATATTGCGGAACAGATGCGTGGCCGCATGGATGAGGCTGGCGATTCCACCTATCTAGCGGACACATTGCGCCGACTCGACGATCTGGTGTTCAACGGTTACCCGAAGACGGATGAGGATTTCAAGGGGCTGGCTGGCGAGGAAGCCATCAATGCGGTGTTCATGATTCCGCCGCTCAAGGCGCACATTTTCGATCCGGAACGGACCGCGCTGATTGAACATGCCGCACTCCGCGACAGCGTAATGTTGCGCATCATAGACCTGATGAGCGTCACCAAGACCGGTAAGGGGGTTAAGCGCAGGCAGCGTATCTCTTACGCGGCTCTTGGCATCAGCCAGATGGGTGCTGTGTATGAGGCATTGCTGTCCTACCGTGGTTTCATCGCCAAGGAGAAGCTCTACGAAGTCAAACGCGCCAAGGATTCCTACGACCCTTTGAAAGTCGGCTATTTTGTGCCGGAACGCGAACTCGACAACTATTCGGGTAGCGAACGCGTCCGCTACCCGGACAAAAGCCCTCATGCTGGCGAGCTGCGCACCTACGAGCCCGGCACGTTCATTTACCGGCTTGCAGGCCGGGAACGTGAAACGTCGGCCTCCTTCTATACGCCGGACAGTCTTGCGCAATGTCTGGTGAAGTATGCGCTCAAGGAGATTGAGCCACGTATCCACCAAGCCACCGATATTCTGAGCCTGAAGATCTGCGAGCCGGCTATGGGCTCCGCGACCTTCCTGAACGAGACCATCAACCAGCTGGCCACCATGTATCTGAACCGCAGGGAGAAGGAGCGGGTCGCCGAGGAAGGACAGAAGGCGGCCATTCCCGCGGAACGCAGGCAAGCTGAACTGCAGAAGGTCAAGATGTACATCGCCGACCACAACATCTACGGCATCGACTTGAACCCCGTGGCAGTGGAACTTGGAGAGGTGTCCCTATGGCTCAACACCATTTGCGAAGGATCCTTCGTACCATGGTTCGGCACCCAGCTGCAATGTGGCAATTCGCTGATTGGCGGCCGCCGCGTCGGATACTTGGAATCGGATCTGTCTAGCACGACCAAGAACCGTCACTGGTATGAGGTCGAGCCCAAGCGCATCGGATTCGACCGGAGCTCGTCGTCCGTCAAGCGCGTCTACCAGTTCCTGACCGGAGATCCGGACATGTGCAGGTATGACGACAAGACCATCAAAAGCATAGAATCCGAACACTTGGAAACCATCAAGGCCTGGAAGAAGAGATTCGCCAAGAAGCCTTATTCCCCAACGGAGATCGCTCTGATGAGGTCGTTGTCAAAGACCATCGACGAACTATGGCGCGGCCAGATTAAAGCGCGCCAGCAATTGGAAAAGGCGACTCAAGATGATCTGATTATCTACGGTTTTGACGCGAACGCTTCCAAGAAGACTGCGAAGGCTTTGGAAAACCAGCAGAAGCATGGGCAGGGGTCGCTTGGCATCGAAAATGAATACTTCCGTGGCAACAACCTCACCATTCGCGAGAAAGATGAGATGCTTCGCATTGCCTACCATTCGGAAAAGGCCGAGAACGCCAGCGAATACGCTCGTCTGAAACTCGCCATGGACTACTGGTGCTCGCTGTGGTTCTGGCCCATCGATAAGGCGGACCTGCTTCCCACAAGATCGCAGTACCTCACGGAAATGTCGCTGATCCTCACCGGCGAGATCCCACAGGAAGAGGGATTCACGCTGATGCCGATGGACAATGGTCAGCCCACGCTTATGGATGCTATGGATGACAGCCATGAGCGCGATTACATGTATGACCATGCTGTGGATCTCGATGAGCTTTGCAGAGGTGGCGGGGAACCTGCGCAAAGGCTTCGCTTGGTGAAGGAAGTCGCCAAGAAGCAGCGGTTCTTCCATTGGGAGCTCGAATTCGCCGACGTGTTCAAGGACGGCGGCTTCGACTTCATGGTGGGCAATCCGCCGTGGGTGAAGCTTCAGTGGGAAGCCGCCAGTGCCATCTCCGATGTGAATCCGAAATATGCGATTCAATCGATTAGCGCGTCTGATTTGAACAAGAAGCTGCCGAAACTGTTGGAGAATAAGCGTACGTCTGGCGCATTCCTCTCCGAATATGTTGCGACCGCAGGACAGTTGGCGTTCTACAACGCTGTCGGCAACTATCCGCTGCTGCAAGGCCAGCAGACGAATCTGTTCCGCTGCTTCCTGCCGAATGCTTGGGATTACACGCGTAAGCATGACGGTGTAAGTGCATTTGTACATCCCGATGAACTGTATGGTGATACGCGAGCAGGCGTACTGCGTGAGCAGATGTACCGCAGACTTCGGTACCATTTCCAGTTCAGTAATGAAAAGAAACTTTTCTCTGGGGTTCATCACGAGACGATGTTCAGTTTGAACGTGTACCGGAATCCGGAGACGAATGACAAGCTTCCTCAGTTTGATTCCATCTGGAATCTTTACGATCCCAAAACCATCGATGAATGTTATGCGTCCGATGCTACTGGCACCATTCCTGGGGTCAAGAACGAACTGGGGGAATGGAATACGCGAGGGCATAAGAGCCGTGTTATTTCCATCTCCAAGGGTGAACTGTCCATGTTTTCCCGTCTGGTTGGCAACGGCGAATCGAGCGGATGGCTACAAGCGCCAATGGTTGGCATGCATGCGACGGAGTTGCTTTCTGCACTGGAGAAGATGTCGGAGATTCCTCGAACATTGAGGAATTATGCTGATGAAATCACATATTCGGGAATGTGGCATGAAACCAATTCCCGTAAGGATGGCACCATCAAAGATGATATTCATTTCCCGACTTCAGCGAAAGCGTTGATTTATTCCAGCCCATTCATTGGCGTTGCCAATCCATTGCTGCAATCCACCCGCAGAAACTACAGAGTTAATAGCGACTACGACCCAATCGACCTGACCGACATTCCAGCGGACTATATGCCGCGCGTGAAATACTCGCAGGCATGCACGGACGCGGAATATGAGTCGCGTGTGCAAAAAATGGTTGAGCTAAATCAAGAAAACGGTGCTGCCAGCCGATTCGATGCTGTTTATAGGCTCTGCAATCGTGAATACGTTGGGCTCGGCAGCGAAAGGACGCTACAAGCGTCCTGTGTTCACCCAGGCGCAGCCTGGGTGAACACCATAGCAGGCTATGGTGTGCACCCAGAGCGCTACGCGTTGCTTGCGCTCATGAGCGGCCTGGAGGCCGCTTTGCCCTATGATTTTTTTGTACGTTCGGCTGGAAAACCACACATCAACAGATCCGTGCTGGAATCTTTACCAGTTCCGGAAAACATCCTCGCTCCCGAAATTCGTCTCCGCGGTCTGCTGCTCAACTGTCTGACCAAGCCATATGCAAACCTGTGGCAATCCTGCTGGGATGAGTCGTACACATCCATGAGCTGGGCGAAGGATGATCTTCGACTTACCGCCGATGCATTCACCTCATTGACGGATGAATGGAACTGGCATACGCCATTGCGCACGGACTATGAGCGCCGACAGGCGTTGGTGGAGTTGGATGTGCTGGCGTCCATGGCGCTCGGTATTACCCTGGACGAGCTCATTGACATCTACCGCCTGACCTTCACCGTGCTGAGTGGCTACGAGGATGACACTTGGTATGACGCGAATGGTCGTATCGTGTTCTCTAAGAAGAATTACGGTGATTTGACTTTCAAACGTCCTAATTTCGAGAAAATCAAGAACGCGCCTGCGGGCAAGGTGTTCCCCCGCCCCATCACAGACGACACCCAGCCGGGTGGCCCACATGAGCGGACCATCGAATATGTGGCGCCGTTCGACAAATGCGATCGCGTAGAGGATTACAAAACCGCATGGAAGTTCTTCACACAGAAGTATGGAGATGTCAAATGATTCCCATGGTGCTTGCACGGCACATCCAGTCCGGACTCGCCGATTACGTGGAGACCACGTTCCCCATGACCAACAAGCCGTTCCGCGGCTCCATCCGCAAACTCGCCCACCAAGAGGGCATGCTTTCCCAGGAGCCGTTCGTATCAGTCAAACTGCCGTTCCGTGTGGTCGGCAAACATGCGGAATTCCCATTCCCGTGCCTGCACCCCACGTACCGGCCATATGCGCACCAGATGCGCGCATTCGAACGCATCTCCGCCGGTGAATCCACACTGGTGGCCACCGGTACCGGCTCAGGCAAGACCGAATGCTTCCTGTACCCAATCCTCGACTACTGCTACCGGCAGCGCAGGCTCGGACGCAAGGGCATCAAAGCCATCCTCGTCTACCCGATGAACGCCCTCGCCACCGACCAGGCGAAGCGACTGGCAGAACTCATCCACAACAGTCCGGAACTGCGCAACAACGTGACCGCGGGCATGTATGTGGGCCAGATGAGCCAAGGCGGCAGCGACAAGGACAACCACGCCATGACCGCCACCAACATCGTGACCAGTCATGATGAGCTGCTCAAAAACCCGCCGGACATCCTGCTCACCAACTACAAGATGCTCGACTACCTGCTGGTGCGCCCCAAAGACTCCCGGATTTGGGATAGCAACGATCCGGACACGCTTAAATACTTCGTCGTGGACGAATTGCACACTTTCGACGGCGCGCAGGGCACCGACTTGGCCTGCCTGCTGCGCAGGCTCACCGACAGGCTGAACACCACCAGCGACGATATGTGCTTCGTTGGCACGTCGGCCACCATGGGCACCGAAGAGACAGTACGTGACGTCTGTGAGTATGCCAGCCAAATCTTCAACACCACGTTCACGCCGGAATCAGTGGTGACTGAGGATCGTCTTCGCGTTGACGAATTCTTTGTCACCAGCGACTATGACGACACCATGCCTACTGCCGCGCAGGCCGATCGGCTCATCGAACTCGAAGAGGACGTCGACCCCGATAAATACCTTGCCTATGCGGCCCAAGCGTGGCTTGACGACGCCCCCACAGAGCCGGTCTCCGCAGACAAGGCACGCATCCGGCTCGCCGAATCCCTGCGTCATTCAAGGTTCCTGGCCAGCCTGTCCTCGCTTATCTGCGACGAACCTCAGCAAATCGATCGCAAACTGCTGGACAGGCTCGCCATCATGGATGCAAGGTTCAACGCCTTGCACCCACGCCAGCAGAAGGCCTGTGTAGACGCGCTGATAGCGCTTGTCTCCCACGCGCGCACCGGTTCGGAAGGCCACACACGTCCGTTCCTGAACGTGCAGGTGCAGCTATGGGTCAAGGAACTCGGCCGCGTGGTCGCCAACATCACCTCGCAGGAGGGGAGCATCGACTACCGTCCGGTCGTCGAACTGTCCAAAGACGACCTCAAGACCCGCATGCCGGTGATTAACTGCCGTGATTGCGGAGGAACCGCATGGATTGGACTTGCCGGCAAAGACGGCGGCATCAGCATGGGTGACCCACGAACGTTCTACAACGAGTATTTCGCCTACCATGCCGACAATGCGTTGGTGACCTTGCAACCCTGCACCATGGATTATGTTCTTGACCCGCATGCCGACAACGGAGCCATGGTCTGGTTCTGCAATGCATGCATGAAGGAACAGGCCGTAGAACGTTTCGAATCCACGGAACATGAATGCCCGGCCTGTGGAGAGCAGCGCATACCCATGGTCGCTAGGGGTATGGAGCTTGTATCCGGCAACCGCAAGCACTATCGGTGTCCGTTCTGCGGCAGCGAACAGGACATTGCCATGGTCGGTGTGAGAACCACCACGCAGGTCAGTGTGATGCTCACCCAACTTTCCGGAGACTCCTTCAACGACGACAGCAAGGCCATCGTGTTCTCCGACAGTGTGCAGGACGCCTCCTACCGAGCCAGCGTGTTCAACTCCCGCACCTGGCGATTCGCCCTGCGCAACTCCGCCATGGACTACATGCGCGAGGAACACAAGGACGGCGTTTCCCTCGCCGAATATCTCAACAGCCAGAACGACTACTACCATCGCCGCTATCCGGACGACAACGAATACATCGTGCGATTCATCGCGCCGAACATGACATGGATGCGCGAATACGAAGCCGTATTGCAAGGCAATCCCGCAGGGCCCGGCCGGCGTCAGCTGCTCGATTGGATCGAGCGCAGACTCCGACTGGAATCGCTGCTGGAATTCGGCATGCGCTCCCGTACCGGGCGCACGTTGGAGAAATCCGGCTGCGCCGCAATAGCATTCGACCAGATTCTCCTGAAACGTGTGGCACAGACCGTTGCCGAACGTTGCCATAACGAGATCGGATTGCACGAGAATTCCATCATGGAGACTGACTGGCTCCGACTGATCATGGCGTTCCTCGACCAGCTGCGCACGAAAGGCGCGTTCCTCGACGTGACCTATGACCAGTTCCTGCAAAACGACGGCAACAAGTTCCTGCTCTCCAACGCGAACATCAAATGGATGCCCGGCATGTACGCGGATGGTATGCCCTATTTCCTGTCGGACAAGGAGCCAGTGCGCAAAGGCGTTTTCAATACCCTGAATTCGCCGGCATACCGTCAGATCGTCGACCGGTACCTCACCGACGGCGCCCTTGAAGGCGACATCCACCACGAACTGTTGGGAATCGTGCTCGAAGAGTGCATAGCAGCAGGATTCATCACGCAGCAACGTTATCCAAGCATGAAAATGGAACGCACCGTGTACGGGCTCAACGAGTCCGGTTGCACGGTCAGTGGCAAGGTAACGCAGTTGATCTGCGACACGTGTGGACGGAGCTATTCGTGCGCTACGCAGAACCTTGACGCGTGGAACGGAGCACGTTGCCGTATCCGCAAATGCCCGGGCAGACTGGTCTCCGGCACTCCCGAAGCCGAAGCCCTGGAATTGCGCTACTATGGCAAGCTGTACTGCGGAGAGCCAGCCGATCGCATCCACGCTGCCGAACACACGGGGCTGCTCAATGGCGATGACCGTGCCAAGGTCGAAGAGGAGTTCAAACGCAAGAACCGCAAGCCCGGCGACGTGAACGTGCTCGCCTGTACGCCGACCCTGGAGATGGGCATCGATATCGGAGACCTCTCCACAGTGATTCTCTCGTCAATTCCGCCTACCCAAGCCCAGTACATCCAACGTGCCGGTCGTGCAGGGCGACGTGACGGCAACTCCTTGGTGCTGGCGGTGGCCAATACCAAGGAACACGATACGTATTTCTATCAGCGGCCGAAGGACATGCTTGGAGGCGCGGTGAACCCGCCGCACATCTTCCTCGACGCGACCGCGGTATTGGAACGTCAGCTCACCGCCTACGCATTGGATCGTTGGGTGCATGCCATGCTGGATGCCGGCAATGAGCCGGCCGATGTAGTGCCTGATAAATTGAAAAACTGTTTGGATAATGTCAACGGCAGCGGCTCCAGCGGGTTCCCGGTGAACTTCCTGAACTGGACAGGCCAACATTCCGGCGAATTGCTCGACGGATTCGGAAGAATGTTCTCATTCTCCGAGGAACTCCGAACGCAGCTCGACGGATTCGTACGCGGTACGGAAGATGGCAGCACCATGGCCAGACGCGTCTACGACGTGTTCCAAAAGACCAACGATGCCGTCATGACGCTTGAAGCGCAGAGGAGCGATGCGAAGCACCTGCTCGACGAGCTCAAAAAGAAGCCTTCCGACTCGTCATTCGAGGAACAGCAGCGCGAATGCGAAGATGAGATTCGGAATCTTGGCCGCATCGTCACAAGCATTCTCAACACCAACACGTTCAACTACCTTTCCGACGAAGGTATCCTGCCCAATTATGCGTTCCCGGAAACCGGTGTGACCCTCCACACCATCCTCAAAGAGGACAAGGAACCGTCCGATGCGGCACACGGAATCGAGCCCGCTGCGCAGGACAAGACGAAACGCAGGGGGAAGGCCACGCGTGATTTCGTGCGCCCGGCGGCCACGGCCATCACGGAACTGGCGCCGGGAAACACGTTCTTCGCGGGCGGACGCAAATACAAAATCAGCCGCGTGCTATGTTCGAAAGGCGGTGCCGACGACGAACTGGCAATGTGGCGCCTATGCCCGAACTGTTCGCACGCGGAACCCGCCTCCAGCACCGAGAACCTCGCCAGCTGTCCCTCCTGTGGGTCAATGCAGTGGGCCGATAACGGCCAGAAAAGGCCGATGCTGCGCATCGACACCGTCATATCCGATGAGACCTACAGCGAAAGCCTGATTGAGGACACCTCCGACAGCAGACCCAAGACCCAGTTCCTGAAGAATACGATGGTGGACATTGATCCGGCAGACATCCAATCGGGATGGCAGTTCAAGGGAATCACGAACTTCGGATTCGACTACACGCCGCAGGGCACAGTCCGTGAAATCAACTTCGGACAGGTTTCTGATAGGGGAGCCTCGGTGGAAATCGCCGGTAGCAAGGAGATCCGCAATGGTTTCAACGTGTGCCTGAAATGCGGCGCGTTGCTCGGCGAGCGCGAATCACGGCACGCCTACTTCTGTCCGGAACGCAAGAAGGCACAGGAACAGCAGTTGGAGCAATCGGAGCGGAACGGCACGTGCCTGTTCCTATACCGTGAGGTTAAATCGGAAGTGCTGCGTATGCTCGTGCCAGGGCTTGCCGATGCCCAAGGTGCGGACGGTGCTGCGGAGTCATTGACCGCCGCAGTGATGCTCGGCCTGCGTGAACGCTTCGGCAATGTGGACCATCTGCAGGCGACGCTCATGAACGAGCCGTTGCCGGACAATCCCGGACTGCGCAAAACCTATCTTGCGCTATACGACACAGTACCCGGAGGAACCGGCTATCTTAAGCAACTGTCCGACCCGGATACGATGTTCGAGGTGCTTGCCAAGGCTAAGGAAGTCATGGAGCATTGCGAATGTGCAAAGAATGGCGGTGACGGATGCTACAGATGTTTGTACGCATATAGACAAAGCCAGAATCTGAAGCTCATTTCCCGTAAGACCGCGTTGACGATACTTACGGGCATCCTTGACCCGGCCAACAAACGCAGCCGTGTGAAGACCGTTTCAAAAATCGCTACGAACAAACTGTTCGACAGTGGACTCGAACAGCAGTTCATCGAAGCTCTCCGGTGCATGCATGCCCATCCCTTCGCGGAATCCGACGATGCCAAGGGACGTCGTGCCATCGTCAAGGACGAATTCATCAATAGCAAACCTGGATATTCCATCACCGTGAACGGAAGCGTGTGGAGCGTCGAGCCACAAGTCGCGTTGGGGCCGGCCGATGGGGTCGCGATTCCCTGCAAGCCTGATTTCGTGCTGACGGTCAGCAATATCGATGAATCTGGTGACGTGGTTGAGCATGACGGAAGGAAGCCGGTTGCCATCTTCACCGATGGCCTGCAATACCATGCAGGCATCGTCGCCCAGGATTCCCTGAAGAGGGAAGCGCTTCGTCAGGCAGGCTATCGCATATGGTCCTTGGATTATGACGATGTGATCGGATATGTGCAGGGCAAGGATGTGGCGCAGCTCGCCGATCCGATGCTGGCACCCAAGTCCATGCCGTCTCCGGTGGCTTACAAGAGCACGATTGGCAAGAGGACTGACGAATTCAACCCCAGCGAAGTTTCGGCAATGGCCATGCTGGAATATTATCTCGCGGAACCGGATGCCGAACGGATATTCGCCATCCAAGCGCTGGCAATGAGCTATGCTCTGAATCCGCGAAACAAGAACGTTGAACCTCAGGCCGTGGATACGCTGCATCGGATCGAAGCACTACACGGCGAGAACGAATCGGCATTCATGATCTGCTCGTCCTGGAGTCCTTCGAACTGTACAAGACTGAAATTCCAATCCGGTCTGCGTATCGGAGAGGATATGCGGACCACCGAACCTCACGTCGGTATGATGTTCTCGGACGTTCAACACGATGCCGTGAAGACGAAGAACGATGATTACAATCCGTTGAACGCTCTGGACGAGAACGAGGCGGTAGCATTCAAAACGCAATGGGCGGCCTTCTGGCATTTTGCGAATGTGATGCAATTCTCGGAATACTTCCATGCCATCGGCGATGCCGCGCTGAGTGACACGACCATGTACGAGCCGCTTCGCAACGGTTTGCGGAATATTCCTGACGTGCAGGAAAGCAATGATTCCGCGTGGAACGATGTCCTGGCGGATCCGACCTATGTGTATTGTGCGGATGAGACCAAGGAAGCCGTCAAACGGTTTATCGAGTCTGACATACCGGCACCGGATGTACTCGGATATGAGCTGCTGGACGAGAACGAGGAAATCATTGCGCAGGCGGAGCTCGCATGGGAGGATGGGAAGATCGTGTTTTTCCCGTCCTACGACTTGCAATCCGACCGAGAGAACGTCGACGAATTCGTCAAGCGCGGCTGGACTATCATTACAGAAAACAGCGATGACCTTGACAAGGTGTTCGCTTCACTGACGGAAGGTGAGGAACGTTGATGGCAGATATACGTACGATGAACAAACCCGTGGTCGCGCTTGGCCGTGATCTTATGGGCAGCTTGTTCGATTTGCCAAAGAAAGCGCAGAAACATGCCACGACGTTTCTGACAAAATTCCAGACGAATCCCCGATCATCAGGAATCAATCTGGAACGAATCGCCAATGCGGCGGACGAAAAACTGTATTCCGCGCGCATCGACCAACGGTATCGCGCCATCATCGCTTTCCAGAAAAGCAGCAATGTGTACGTCCTGCTGTACGTTGGCGACCACGATGACGCCTACAAATGGGCGGAAACAAAGAAACTCGACGTCAACCCGAACACGAGGGCCATCCAGCTGTACGATATGGTTTCTCAAGAGGAAATCGACACGGCAATGCGTGAAGATTCCCAGAGCGAAGTTGGATGGGGGAGCGTTGCCGCAAACGTGCCCCAACCGAATTCCACTATACTGGAATCCGTTTCTCCTCCCATGGAAGACCATGACGGCACGAATCACGGAACAGCTTCAGCTAGTGCAACTTCAGCCGTGGCGGCCAAGAAGCCGCAGGCACCACGGCAAGCTCCCGAACCTCATACCGGTCCGCTTCCCGACACTTACCGGGCATTGACGGACAATGATATGCGTCGGTTCGGTGTGCCGGATATGTACGTGCCGGTCATGTGCACGAGAAAGACCTGGCAGGAATTCGACCGGTGGGGGTCAATGCTCCCGAAGGATGTTTTCACGTACCTCACCCTTGTTGCCGAAGGGCTTTCCAAATCTGAGGTCTTCGGCTTGTTCGATGAGACCGAAGGCAAGATCAGCGACAGGCTGGGATTGGAACAGCAGCTGCCCACTTCGTCCATCGACTCTGGTGAAGAGGCCGATCCGGAGGATTTCCGTGCCGCCTTGTCAAGCTACGCCTCGCAGCAGTCTTTCGTGGTCGTGCAGGGAGAGGCGGATCTCAAGCGTATTCTGGACGCACCATTGGAGCAGTGGCGCGTGTTCCTGCATCCGTCGCAACGGCTTTATGTGGAACACGACTACCATGGTCCGTTCCGTCTGCTCGGTGGCGCCGGCACAGGGAAGACCGTGGTGGCCATGCATCGCGCGAAGCGTCTCGCCGCGAGATTGCTGAGAAACGGCAGTCATCAGAAAGTGCTGTTCACCACATACTCGCGTAATCTTGCCACCGATATTGCTTCGAACCTGAAACTCATCTGCACGGCGGACGAATTCAATGCCATCGACGTGGTCAATCTCGACAAACTCGTGAAAGACCTACTGACGAGCCATGGTTATTCCGGCGAAATCTGGTATGACGGCAGTTTCGATCACGGTAACGATCTTGACGACGCGTGGCGTAAGGCTATCGCATCCATCGGTGTGAACGATCCGAAACTCACGGTTTCCTTCTTCAAAAGCGAGCTCAGCCAGGTAATTGTGCCGCAACAGGTGCGGAATGCTGCCGATTACATGCGCGTGCTGCGCAAGGGGCGTGGCACGAGATTGAATCGAGCCCAGAAACTTGCCGTATGGCAGGTTGTGGAAACATATCGGCGCATCATGCAGTCGAACGACGCGTACGATGTGGACACGGCCATGCAGAATGCCGTGTCTCTGCTCACGCAGGGCGATGCGCCGAGGAAATACGCGCATGTGGTGGTTGATGAGGGACAGGACTTCTCCGCGCCGGCATATCGTGTGATTCGCGCTCTGGTGGACGAGGGTGATAACGACATCTTCATTGTCGGCGATGCACAGCAGCGCATCTACGGGCATACCGCGGTGCTATCGAAATGCGGCATCCGTATCCAGGGGCGTGCCCGCAAATTACGGATCAACTATCGCACCACCGAACAGATTCGTAGCGCCGCCGACTCCATTTTCCGTAGTTCCGGTGCAGATGTCGCGGACTCGGTGTTTGCGGCTGTTCGTGGCATTGGGGATGCGTCACCGGCCACAACGTTCGATGACCTGGACGGAGGGGAGAGCTCGACTGGCGATAGCCGGTCACTGATGAACGGTCCTGTTCCGGAAACGCGACGGTTTGCTTCCCAGTCAGATGAGATGGATGCCGTTAGGGAATGGATTTATGGATTGTGCGGCACGGCGGAAGACGCGGCCAGCGATGAGTCCGACGGCGGGCGTGTGGATTCGCGTAATGTGTGTGTGGTGGCAAGAAGTCGCTACTGCATCGACCAGTGGTATAAGACGCTTGATGACGGCTTGCCGTATGGCGTGTACCGGCTTGGTAGGGATGCAGAGAACAGGCAGAGGCAAGGAATCCGCGTCGCCACCATGCATCGAGTCAAAGGTCTGGAATTCGACTATGTGGTGATAGTCGACGTGAACGATGGGGTATGCCCGCCGAAGCCCGCATTGCAGGCCGCTGGCTCCGATTCAGTCGCATTGAATGAGATTTACAAGGAAGAACGAAGCCTCATCTATGTGGCTATGACGCGTGCCAAAAAAAGTGTGCTGCTGACTGGTGTCTCGGCACAGGTTGGATGAAAGGAATAACGAAATGGCTAGTAATGTCTCTATGTTTTATACGAAAAAAGAGCTTGCCCTTAAGGAATCGGCAGAGCGTAAGAAGGGGAAAAGGGTCTTTTATCTGGAATCGGATGGGTGGAATGATTATGGATATGAGACGTTATTTGAGCTTTATTGGACAGATGAAGATAACAAATTTCATGAGATTGGTCCAGTAAAAATCGCTCATAAATCTGAAAAAATTACAAGAGATTTGCTTGAAAATAGTTTTAGTCGCCTAGAGGAAAATTTTTGTTCCTTAGGTATTGACGATAAATATTATATAAATATAAATAAAAATAAGTTGCATGATGTACTTATATCTTTGGATAACGCCCGATTTTTTGCGCACTTTCGGATTCCGGGTCTGACGTAAGAGGGC
>OJVE01000334.1_pt1 | contig 17716 bp, 9 predicted proteins | sample 1600081 | NCBI WGS metagenome assembly OJVE01 (sample SAMN04436789, study PRJEB24849) | human gut metagenome | biome: human gut; feature: NICU; material: stool | host: Homo sapiens | place: USA: Saint Louis, MO | collected 2011-04-13 | reverse complement strand
AAAAAATAAGCCCGCGTAAGGGAGATTACGCAGGCTAAGGAGGTGGTTCCTGGTACAGCTAGCATTTATGGGTTATGTTTTTCAGCGGGGGGATAATACCCGTATTGAACGAAGCGGTATGTGATCCGATTCTAAGAATTATCCCAGCGTGAAAAAATCCCGTTGATTGACTATTTGCCGTGCGGATTTCGGGTATTTTCACCTTCAAAATTGCGCATCAGCAGCGCAAACTCCAGCTCTACTTCTTCAGGAACCGGCAGCCAGACCACATGGCCGTCGCCAGGTGCGACCTCAATCGCCTCACCTTTTTTGTTTTCCAGATGCTCCAGGCGGAAGTTCATGTTGCCCTGCGGTGTCATCAGCTCCAGGCTGTCGCCTTTAGTGAATTTGTTTTTTACGGCGACGGCGGCCAGCGGGCCTTTACGCTCGCCGGTGAAGTCGCCTACAAACTGCTGGCGTTCGGAAATGGAGTAGCCATGCTCGTAGTTCTGGTAGTCGTCGTGGGTATGTCGACGCAGGAAACCTTCGGTATAGCCGCGATGCGCCAGACCTTCCAGCGTTTCCAGCAGGCTGGTGTCGAACGGTTTACCGGCGGCGGCATCGTCGATGGCTTTGCGATACACCTGCGCGGTACGAGCGCAGTAGTAATAGGACTTGGTGCGGCCTTCGATTTTCAGGGAGTGCACGCCCATCTGGGTTAAACGCTCCACGTGCGCGATGGCGCGCAGATCCTTCGAGTTCATGATGTAGGTGCCGTGCTCGTCTTCGAAGGCGGTCATGTACTCACCCGGACGTTTGGCTTCTTCGATCATAAACACGCTGTCGGTAGGCGCGCCGATACCCAGCGTTGGCTCAACGTTGGTGACCGGGATCGGCTCGTGTTTATGCACGATGTTACCGATGTCATCCTCTTTGCCTTCCTGAACGTTATATTCCCAGCGGCAGGCGTTGGTGCAGGTGCCCTGGTTCGGGTCACGCTTGTTGATATAGCCAGAGAGCAGGCAGCGGCCGGAGTAGGCCATGCACAGCGCGCCGTGAACGAAGATTTCGATCTCCATATCCGGCACCTGGGTGCGGATCTCTTCGATCTCTTCGAGAGACAGCTCGCGAGACAGAATGACGCGGGTCAGCCCCATCTGTTTCCAGAATTTCACCGTTGCCCAGTTGACGGCGTTAGCCTGCACCGAGAGGTGAATGTCCATCTCCGGGAAGTTCTCCCGAACCAGCATGATTAAACCCGGGTCTGACATGATCAGCGCGTCCGGCCCCATCTCCACGACCGGCTTCAGGTCACGAATGAACGTTTTCAGCTTGGCGTTGTGCGGCGCGATGTTCACCACCACGTAGAATTTTTTGCCCAGGGCATGCGCTTCATTGATGCCGAGCTGAAGATTCTCGTGGTTGAATTCGTTGTTACGCACGCGCAGCGAATAGCGCGGCTGGCCCGCGTAGACGGCGTCGGCGCCATAGGCGAAAGCGTAACGCATATTTTGCAGCGTTCCCGCCGGGGAAAGGAGTTCCGGTTTAAACATGTTTGTTCTCGTTCTGATGACAGGTCAGATCCGCGTGCACCAGGTGCAGCGGTAAGGGGAGATCCCCCACTTTAAGGGCGGGCATTGTAGCGCTGCGGGGCGGGGAGGTAAAGCCCGGACCCCTCACCCTAACCCTCTCCCCAGGGGGGAGAGGGGACTAAAACACCCTCTCCCCCCTGGGGAGAGGGCAGGGTGAGGGGAGAATGTTGTCAGGCAATCCTGCACGCATCCGCTTCCCAGCGATACCCCACGCCGTACACCGCGCGAATAAACGACTGGTCGGCGTCCAGCGCCTCCAGCTTGCGGCGCAGGTTTTTGATGTGGCTGTCGATGGTGCGGTCGGTCACCACGCGGTAATCGTCATACAGATGGTTGAGCAGCTGTTCGCGGGAAAACACTTTTCCCGGCTCGTGGGAGAGGGTTTTCAGCAGGCGGAACTCCGCGGGGGTGAGATCCAATAGTTTGCTGCGCCAGCTCGCCTGGAAGCGGCTTTCGTCGACGATCAGCGGGCTTTGCGCATCCAGCACCTGCAATTCACGCTGCGGCTTGCAGCGGCGGAGGATGGTTTTCACGCGAGCGACCACCTCCCGCGGGCTGTAAGGCTTGCAGATGTAATCGTCGGCGCCGATTTCGAGCCCCAGCAGACGGTCGATCTCTTCGATTTTGGCCGTCACCATCACGATGGGCACATCGGAGAAACGACGAATTTCCCGGCACAGGGTCAGGCCGTCAGTACCCGGCAGCATCAGATCAAGCAGGATCAGATCCGGCGGCGTCTGGCGCACGTAGGGCAGCACCTGGTCGCCGTGGCTGATAAGCGTTGGCGCATAGCTCGCAGCGCGCAAATAGTCGATCAGCAGTTGCCCAAGTTTAGGCTCGTCTTCCACGATCAAAATACGCGGTGTGTTGTCGTCAATCGGTAACTCGGTCATGCTTCCCTCGATAAATCCCGTTCCAGAGGTAACTCTACTGTAATGCTAACCCCGCCAAAAGGCGAATGGGCGGCGCGGATGGTGCCACCATGCGCCTCCACAATGTTTACGCAAATCGCCAGCCCAAGGCCGGAGCCCCCGCTGGCGCGGTTGCGTGAACCTTCGGTGCGATAGAAGCGCTCGAACAGTTTTTCCAGCTGCGCATCCTTCACGCCAGGGGCGGAGTCCGCAAAGGTCAGGGCAAAGCGCCCGTTTTCCTGCCTGCCGGAAATATGCAACCCGCCGCCGCCGTCGGTGTAGCGGAGGCTGTTCTCCAGCAGATTATTGAACAGCTGCATCAGGCGATCTCTGTCACCGAATACCACCGCGCTGTCAGGCAGCGAGAGGTTGATTTTCAGGTCACGGCTGGCGAAGCGTTCGCGGAACGCGCCGGTCACGACTTCAAGGATATTGATCACGTCGATTGGGGCTTTCTGGTAGGCCAGGGCGCCTTCATCGGACATGGAAAGCTGATGCAGATCGTCCACCAGCTTGGTCAGCGTGCCGACTTCCGCCTGTAGCGAGGCCACGGATTCGGGGGTGAACTGCCGCAAGCCGTCCTGAATCGCCTCCAGCTCACCGCGCAGCACCGCCAGTGGGGTGCGCAGCTCGTGCGAAATGTCGGCCATAAAGTCGCGGCGCATCTGCTGGTTTTTCTCCAGCGTGCTGGCGAGCTGGTTGAAGTCCTGCGCCAGCTTGCCCAGTTCATCCTGACTGCGGGTGTCCACGCGGGTCGAGAAATCACCCGCCGCCAGCTTATGCGTGCCTTCCACCAGGCGTTTAACCGGCGCCAGCAGGCCGCGCGCCAGCGGGAAGGTGGCGAGCGCCGCAAGCAGGGTAGAAAGCGCGACAATCAGCCAACTGGTCTGGCGCTGCTGGCGGTCAAAGTTGATGTCGGTGTTGCGCGTCAGCCGCTCGACCGGCGAGGCAATAACCCAGCCCACCGTGGCGCCGTTCGAGGTGATGGCGCGCTTTGTACCGTCCGGCGGTACCGGCGAGCGTGGGCCAACGAGCACGCGCATCTCCTGATCGATCACCCAGAACTGGGTGCGCCAGCCGTGCGGCGGCATGCCCGGCCCCGGGCGGTCGTCGTCATTATCGTGCTCCAGCGAGCGCAGAATTTGAAATATAAAACGATCGTTATTGCGCAGAAAACGCCAGTTACCGTGCAGGCTATACTGTTCCCCCAGCGCGTCGCTTAAGCCCTGTAAGCGCTGTTCGTTACCGTGCTTGATGTAGTCAATAAAGCCGCGCTCAAAGCTGACCCGCACCGCCCAGTGCATGGTAATCAGCAGGACGATACAGGTGGCGAAAATCGCCACAAAAAGCTTACCGGTGATCCCCGGACGCCAGAATTTCATGGTGCACTCCTTTTGCCGCGTCGGATCACAACGTTTTTGGTCGTGTCATTCGGTACTCTGGCAAAAATAAAAGCGGGCAGGGCGATAATTACCGCCATGCTGAGGTAAGTGTATAAAAAGACCTGATGCGCGACGGGGGTGTCGGCGCTGAGATGGTGCTGACCGTACATGCCGAGCAGCAATCCGGCGACCGTGACCCCCACGCTCATAGAGAGCTGCATGATCATCGACAGCAGGCTGTTACCACTGCTCGCCAGTTCGTCCGGCAGATCTTTCAGCGTCAGGGTGTTCATCGACGAGAAGCGCATGGAGTTGATGATCCCCTGGCAGAACAGCACCAGCGGCAGGATGTAGTACCAGCCCAGCAGCGCCACGGCCATAAACAGCAGGCAAACCAGCGCCAGCCCGAGCGTGGCGGCCACCAGCACCCGGCGATAGCCAAAGCGGTTTACCACCTGCACCACAATACGCTTCATCCCCATGCTGCCGAGCACCATCGGGATCATCATCAGCCCGGCATGGAACGGCGAGAAGCCCATCCCAATCTGTAAAAATACCGGCGTCATAAACGGCAACATGCCGCTGCCGATGCGTCCGGCAAAGCTGCCGAACAGACCAAGACGGTAGGTGGGATTCTTGAACAGGTTCAGGCTAAACAGCGCGTTAGCGTTGCCTCTGGCATGCCACAGATACCAGAGAATGGCGGTGACACCCAGCGCTACCAGCAGGGCGAGCGACAGGGAGGAGATCCCCAGCCCTTTTTGCCCGTCGAGCGCCAGGGTGAGCGTCGCCATGCCAGCTGCCAGCAGGATGAAGCCAAAGAAATCAAAGCGCCGGGTCTGCATTTTATAGTTCGGCATCAGCGTCAGGGTGGCAATCGCGCCGATAATACCGACCGGCAGGTTGATCAGGAAGATCCAGTGCCAGGAGGCATACTCCACCAGAATACCGCCCAGCGCCGGGCCCAGCAGCGGGCCGACCTGACCGGGCAGGGTGACGAAGGTCATCGCCGCCATATACTGCGCGCGCGGAACAATTTTCATCACCGTTAACCGCCCGACGGGCACCATCATCGCGCCGCCGACGCCCTGTAGCACGCGCGCCATCACCAGCTGGTCGAGGGTATTGGCCTGGGCGCAAAACAGCGAGCCGGTGGTAAACAGCACAATGGCGGTGAAAAAGATGTTCCGCACGCCGACTTTATCCGCCAGCCAGCCGCTGGCGGGCAGCATCACGGCGACCGTCAGCACGTAGGCGACAATCACCATATGCATGTGCAGCGGGCTCTCCCCCAGGCTTTTCGCCATTGAGGGGAGGGCTGTGTTCACGATGGTCGTGTCCAGCGACTGCATAAAGAAGCCGAACGCGACGATCCACAATTGCCAGCGAACGTTACTGGGTAGGTCGGTCATTTACTCGGTCACCGTGGTTCTCTTTTTACGCGAAAAACGCAGCCGCAGGCGGTCAAAGAACAGATAGACTACCGGCGTGGTGTAGAGCGTCAGCAGCTGGCTCATCACCAGGCCGCCAACGATCGTGATCCCCAGCGGCTGGCGCAGTTCAGAGCCGTCACCGCCGGATATGACCAGCGGCAGTGCGCCGAACAGCGCGGCCAGCGTAGTCATCATGATCGGGCGAAAACGCAGCAGACAGGCCTGGAATATCGCCTCGTCCGGCGTCAGGTTGCCGTTGCGCTGGGCGTCCAGGGCAAAGTCGACCATCATTATCGCGTTTTTCTTCACAATACCTATTAATAGCATGATCCCAATGAGCGCGATGAGGCTGAATGGAGCACCGAACAGCTCCAGCGCCAGCAGCGCCCCCACGCCCGCAGAGGGAAGCGTGGAGAGAATGGTCAACGGATGCACGTAGCTTTCGTACAGCACGCCCAGCACGATGTACACCGTGGCAATGGCCGCCAGGATCAAAATGACCTGCGAGTTCATGGTGTCCTGGAACACCTGCGCCGTACCGGCAAAGCTGCCGCGCACGGAGGAGGGCACCCCAAGCTGGGTCATGGCGCGGTTGATGGCGTCACTGGCCTCAGACAGCGACGAGCCGGTTGGCAGGTTAAACGAGACGGTCGAGGCGGCGGAAAGCCCCTGGTGGTTCACCGACAGCGGCGCGTTCGACGGCTGCCAGCTGGCGAAGTACGACAGCGGGATCGCCTTGCCGTCATCATTGATCACAAACATCTTGTCCAGCGCGCTGATGTCCTGGGTGTAGCGCGGATCAACTTCCATTACCACCTTGTACTGGTTCATCGGCTGATAGATGGTGGAGACTTCACGCTGCCCGAAGGCGTTGTTAAGCAGGCTGTTGGCCGCCTCCACGTTAATGCCCAGGCGGGCCATAGTTTCACGATCGTAGGTGAGCGCCATCTCCGCGCCGTTGTTCTGGCTGTCGGAGTTCACGTCCGCCAGCTGCGGCAGCGCGGCCAGCGCTTTACGGATCTTCGGCTCCCACTCGCGCAGGGCGGCTAAGTCATCCGAGAGCAGGGTGTACTGATAGCTGGCGTTAGCCTGTCGTCCGCCGACGCGGATATCCTGAACGGCCATCAAAAACAGGTTCGCCCCCGGCTCTTTGGCGAGCTTCACCCGCAAGCGGTCAATGATCTGCTGCGCCGTTTCGTGACGTTCACCGCGCGGCTTAAGGGTAATAAACATCATCCCGCTGTTAACGCGCGAGCCGCCGGTAAAGCCGGTAACGTTGTCTACGGCCGGATCTTCCCGGATGATTTTCATAAAGTCCTGAAGCTTGCCGCGCATCGCCTGGAACGAAATGCTCTGGTCTGCCTGAATACCGCCCATCAGCACGCCGGTATCCTGCTCCGGGAAGAAAGTTTTCGGGATGGTGATATACATCCAGACGTTGAGCCCGATGGTGGCGATAAGCACCAGCCCGACAATACGCGTGTGGTTCAGCACCCATTTCAGCGATTTGCCGTAGCCGGACTGCATCGCCATCAGGACGTGGCCAAAGCCTTTCCTGCGCGGCTGTGAGTGTGGTTGGCTGCGCTTTAGCATCCAGCCGCACATCATCGGCGTTAGCGTCAGCGAAATCACCAGTGAGATACCAATGGCGACGGAGAGCGTGACGGCAAATTCGCGCAGCAGTCGCCCCGGCAGGCCGCCCATCAGCAGCAGCGGCAGGAACACCGCCACCAGCGACAGGCTCATGGACAGGACCGTGAAGCCCACTTCGCGCGTCCCCTGAAGCGCCGCCTGGAGCGGCTTCATGCCCGCTTCCAGATGACGCGAGATATTCTCCAGCACCACGATGGCATCATCCACCACAAAACCGGTGGCAATCGTCAGCGCCATCAGCGACAGGTTGTTAAGGCTAAACCCGCACAGGTACATGGCGGCAAAGGTGCCTATCAGCGATACCGGGACCGCTACCGCCGGGATCAGTGTGGCGCGCCCCGAGCGCAGGAACAGGAACACCACCAGAATTACCAGCGCGACGGAGATGATCAGCGTTTGCTCTACCTCTTCAAGCGAGGCGCGGATGGTGGGGGAGCGGTCCTGCGCAATCTGGAGATCGATGGCCGCCGGAATGGTTTCCTGAAGCTCCGGCAGCCGCGCGCGGATGCTGTTCACCGTCTGAATGATGTTGGCTTCCGGCAGCTTGCGGATCATCAGCAAAATCGCCGGTTTGGCATTGGTCATCCCGGCGTTACGCACGTCCTGCACCGAATCGGTGACGCTGGCGACGTCGCTCAGGCGCACCGCCGCGCCGTTATTGTAGTGAATAATCAACGGCTGATACTCGGCGGCGGTTTTCAGCTCGTCGTTGGTCTGGATCTGCCAGCGGTGGCTGCTGTCCTCAATCGCACCCTGCGGCTTACGCACGTTGGCGTTGCTGATAGCGGATCGCACGTCGTCAAGCGACACGCCCTGATTAAACAGCGCCTGCGGATTCAGCCCCACGCGCACGGCGGGCAAGGAGCTGCCGCCGACGTCCACGTCGCCCACGCCGTCAATCTGGGCGATGGTTTGCGCCAGCTGGGTGGAGGCAAAATCGTACAGCTCGCCCTGGGAGTAGGTCTCTGACGTAAGCGTCAGGATCATGATCGGCGCATCGGACGGGTTGGCCTTGCGGTAGGTTGGACGGCTCGGCATGCCGCTCGGCAGCAGGCTTTGGGCGGCGTTAATCGCGGCCTGCACGTCACGCGCCGCACCGTTAATATCCCGGTCGAAGTTAAATTCCAGAATGATGCGCGTGCTGCCCAGCGAACTGCTGGAGGTCATCTCGTTAACCCCGGCAATTCGCCCAAGCGATCGCTCAAGCGGCGTCGCCACCGATGAGGCCATGGTTTCCGGCGAAGCACCCGGCAGCGAGGCGCTGACCATGATCACCGGGAAATCGACCTGCGGTAGCGGGGCCACCGGCAGCAGCCGGAAGCCGAGCACGCCGCACAGGGTGATAGCGACGGAGAGTAAAATCGTCGCCACCGGACGGTAAATGAAGAGGGCGAAAAACTTCACTTACGCCTCCTCTTCACGTTTCGGGAAGCGGCCTTTCGTCCACAGGGCCAGACGGTCAAACAGCAGGTAGATAACCGGCGTGGTAAACAGCGTCAGCACCTGGCTCACGAGCAGACCGCCGACCATGCCGATGCCCAGCGGACGGCGCAGTTCGGCCCCCACGCCGGTGCTTAGCATCAGTGGCAGGGCGCCCAACAGGGCGGCGAGGGTGGTCATCAGGATCGGGCGAAAACGCAGCAGACAGGCCTGGTAAATGGCCTCGCGCGGCGCCATACCCTGCTCGCGCTCGGCGGCCAGTGCAAAGTCGATCATCATGATGGCGTTTTTCTTCACGATGCCGATAAGCAGGATGATGCCAATTATCGCAATCACGTCCAGTTCGCTCCCCGCCAGCATCAGCGCCAGCAGCGCCCCCACGCCCGCTGTCGGCAGGGTGGAGAGGATGGTGATCGGGTGGATGAAACTCTCATACAGCACGCCAAGCACGATATACATCGCCACCACCGCCGCGACAATCAGCCAGACGGTGCTGCCCAGCGCGGCCTGGAACGCCAGCGTACTGCCCTGGAACTGGGTCTGAATATCGGACGGGAAGCTGAGTTCTTTCTCCGCGCCCAGAATGGCCTCCACCGCTTCGCCCAGGGAATACCCGTCCGGCACGTTGAACGAAATGGTGGTGGACGGGAACTGATCGAGATGGTTAATCGACAGCGGGGTGTGGCGCTCTTCCACGCTGGCAATGGCGCTGAGCGGCACAATCCCGCCGTCTTTGCTGGTCAGGCGTATTGAGTCCAGCGCGGCAAGCCCGGGCGTGTTCTCGGTGTTATGTTCCAGCACCACGCGATACTGGTTGGCCTGGGTGTAAATGGTGGAGATCAGTCGCTGACCAAAGGCGTTATACAGGGCGTTATCCACATCGGACATGGTAATGCCCAGACGGCTGGCGGTGTCGCGGTTGACGTTCACGTACGCCGCCAGCCCTTTATCCTGCCAGTCGCTGCTGACGTCAGAAACCTGCGGCAGTGCTTTCAGCTTATCCACCAGCTGCGGCACCCAGGTGCTGAGTGCATCAAGCGAGGTGGCCTGGAGCGTAAACTGGTACTGCGTGCGGCTCACCTGCGTATCAATGGTTAAATCCTGGATCGGTTGCAGATACAGCTCAATGCCCGGCACGCGCGCCACCGCGCTTTGCAGGCGCTCAATTACCGCGTTGACGCGATCGTCGCGGTCATCAAGCGGTTTAAGGTTAATTTGCAGGCGCGCGCTGTTGAGCGACGGGTTGGTGCCATCCACGCCCACGTAGGCAGTCAGGCTTTCCACCGCCGGATCTTTCATGATGATCTCAGACACCTGCTGCTGGCGCTGCGCCATGTTGGCGAAGGAGACCGTCTGCGGCGCCTGAAGCGTGCCCTGAATAATGCCGTTGTCCTGAATCGGGAAGAAGCCTTTCGGAATGAAAATCCACAGCATCACGCTGAGCGCCAGGGTGCCGAGCGCCACGCCGAGCGTCGCCCAGGGATGGTTCAGGACTTTCGCCAGCACGCGGCCGTAGGCGGCGATAATGCGCTCGAACATCCGCTCGGAGGCGCGCGAGAAGCGGTTTTGCTTGCGCAAAGATTCGTGGCTCAGCATGCGGGCGCACATCATCGGCGTTAGCGTCAGCGACACCACGGCAGAGATCAGAATGGCGACCGCCAGCGTCACGGCAAACTCGCGGAACAGCCGCCCGACGATATCGCCCATAAACAGTAGCGGGATCAGCACCGCAATCAGCGAGAAGGTGAGCGAGATGATGGTAAAGCCAATTTCTCCTGCGCCCTTCAGCGCGGCGGCTAAGGGCTTTTCACCTTTTTCGATATAGCGCGAGATGTTCTCGATGACCACGATGGCATCGTCCACCACGAACCCGGTGGCGATGGTGAGCGCCATCAGCGTCAGGTTATTAATCGAAAAGTCGAGGAACACCATCACCGCAAACGTCCCGACCAGCGAGAGCGGCACGGCGACGGCGGGAATGATGGTTGCCGGAACGTTGCGCAGGAACAGGTAGATGATCATCACCACCAGCGCAATCGCCAGCATCAGCTCGAACTGGGTGTCTGACACCGAGGCGCGAATATTCGTGGTGCGGTCAGAAAGCACTTTCACGCTCACCGATTTTGGCAGGCTTTCCACCAGCTGCGGCAGCATGGTGCGAATGCTGTCGGCGGTATCAATAATGTTCGCGCCCGGCTGGCGCTGAACGTTCATGACAATCGCCTGCTGCTTATTGGCCCACGCCCCGAGCCAGCTGTTTTCCGCGCCTTGTTCGACGGTTGCCACGTCGCCGAGGCGGATCGGCGCGCCGTTTTGATAGGCCACAATCAGCTGGCGGTATTCATCGGCGGACTGCATCTGGTCGTTGGCAGAGAGCGTGACCGCACGGGTTGGGCCGTCCAGCGAGCCCTTCGCTGAGTTAACGTTGGCGCTGCTGATGGCGGTGCGAATGGTTTCGCTGGTTAACCCCAGCGCGGCAATGGCCTGGGCATTGAGCTTAACGCGCACAGCGGGGCGTTGACCGCCCGCCAGCGTCACCAGTCCCACGCCGGTCACCTGCGAAATCTTCTGCGCCACGCGGGTTTCAACCATGTCTTCCACCTGCGTCATCGGCATGGCCGAGGAGGTGACGGCAAGGGTCATGATCGGTGGATCCGCCGGGTTGACCTTGCTGTAAACCGGTGGATTCGGCAGGTCAGACGGCAGCAGGTTAGTGGCAGCGTTAATCGCGGCCTGCACCTCCTGCTCGGCGACGTCCAGCGACAGCGTGAGCTGGAACTGAAGCGTGACGACCGAGGCGCCGCCGGAGCTCTGGGAGGACATCTGCTTCAGGCCAGACATCTGGCCGAACTGGCGCTCCAGCGGGGCGGTGATGGCGGACGTCACCACATCCGGACTGGCGCCCGGATAGAGGGTGACAACCTGAATGGTCGGGTAGTCCACTTCCGGCAGCGCCGACACGGGCAGAAAACGGTAGCCAATGATCCCGGCCAGCAGGATCGCCACCATCAACAGGGTCGTCGCAACCGGACGTAAGATAAACAGGCGTGATGGCCCACCTGTAGAGCTCGGCGGCATCACCTGCATCAGGCTTTTGCTCCTGTATTCTGCGCTTCCACCACCTCGACCTGCGCCCCTTCGGTCAGACGGTCAATACCGTCGGTCACGACGCGGTCGCCAGCGGACAGCCCGGCACTGATCACCACCGTCTGACTGTCCTGGATCCCGGTTTTCACCAGATGTTTGCTGACCTTGTTTTCGCTGTTCAGCACCCAGACAAAGTTGCCTTCACTGCCCATTTGCAGGGCCGCCGTCGGGATCACCACGGCGTTTTCTTCTGTCGCGACCAGCATTCGCGCATTGACGAACTGATTCGGGAACAGGGCATCGTCCTGATTGTTGAAGCGTGCTTTAAGCTTGATGGTGCCGGTGGTGGTATCGATCTGGTTATCCAGGCTAAGTAGCGAACCTTCGCTCAGCTTCTGCTTGTTGGTGCGATCCCAGGCTTCAACCACCAGCGCTTTTCCGGCCTTCTGCGCCTGTATCACCGTCGCAATGTCGCTTTCCGGCAGGGTAAAGACGAGATCGATAGGGTGCGTTTGGGTGATCACCACGATGCCCGTGGTGTCGCCGCTGGAGATTTGGTTGCCGATATCAACCTGTTTCAGGCCCACGCGGCCGTCAATCGGCGCGGTGATCCGGCTCCAGTCGAGCTGGAGCTGGGCGCTGGCGACCGCGGCTTCGTCGGCCTTGATGGTGCCCTGAGATTCACTGACCAGAGACTGCTGGGTATCCAGCTCCTGGCGCGACACGAGGTTGGTTTTTACCAGCTGCTGATAGCGGGCTAAATCGCGGCGGGCATTGGCGAGGGTGGCTTTGTCTTTCGCGAGCTGCCCCTGCGCCTGCGCCAGGGCCACCTTAAACTGGCTTGGGTCGATTTCCGCCAGCAGATCGCCGGCTTTCACCTGCTGGCCTTCCTGGAAGTGGATGGCCATCAGCTGACCGTCCACGCGGCTACGTACCGTCACGGTGTTGGCGGCGGTAATGGTTCCCAGCCCGGAGAGATAACGAGGCACCGCTTTATTCACCGCCGTTGCCGCCTGCACCGGTGCCAGCGCCGCGCCGCGCATACCGTGGCGCCCGCCGCCCGTTGGACGTTGTGAGGGGCTATTGGCGCCAGCAGGTGCCGTGGAGTTCGCGGACTGGCTGTGCCAGTACCAGGCGGCCAGGACCACCACAATCAGACCAACGGCGATTGCCCAGCGGGATTTGTTACTGCCTTTCATCGTTATACGTTCTCGTCCTGAAACACTTTCGGGGAATGATACTAGTTTAGTCAGGTAACACAGCGGAAAAATGGAGGAAATATGGAAGACTGTCAGGAATGGTCTGAGTGTGGCGCGTTGTTTCGCCGGGTGGCGGCTTCGCCTTACCCGGCCTACAAGATCCTCGAACCGTAGGCCGGGTAAGCGCAGCGCCACCCGGCACAACCCCATTAGCTAAACACCACCTGCGCCCAGCGGGCCAGTCCTGCCGTAACGGAGCCAAAGTCATCGCCGCCGGCAATCGGGATCCCCGGCAGCTGTTCCGCCAGCGCTTTCTTGATCAGCGGTGAACGGGCGCTACCGCCGGTCAGGTAAATCACGTCCGGTTTCTCTTTGCCATTCTCAAGCGCCAGCTGCACCTGCTCCAGAATACGCTGTAGCGGCTGAGCCAGCGCCATTTCCAGCCCTTCCTGGGTGATAGCCGTAGCCAGATCGTCCCTGATAAACGGCAGCGTAACCGCATGCTCAGGACGATCGGAAAGGGCGATTTTGCTCTCTTCGGCGGTGCGCACCACCCGGTAGCTCAGACGCTGACGCCACACCTTATACAGCAGCGCGACCTTCTCTGCATCCTGCGCATCACGCACCAGATCGTTAAGGAAACGCCCATTCGCGGTGCTGTAAAAATCACTCTGGGCAGGGACGTCGTTGATGGCAATCGCATTCCACCATGGCAGGATCGGCAGGGCGATGCCTTTCTCGGTTTGACCGCCCATGCCGAGCAGCGGCATCAGGCTCTTGAATGCCAGGGCGATATCCAGATCGTTACCGCCCACGCGGCAGCCGCTGTGTCCCAGCAGGCTGTTTTCACGATCGCGACGATGATGCCACTGCGGACCCATCAGCAGTAATGAACAGTCCGTCGTACCACCGCCGATGTCCACCACCAGCACCCGTTTCTCTTCCGTCAGCGTTGCTTCAAAATCCAGTCCCGCCGCAACCGGCTCATACTGGAACACCACGTCACGGAAGCCAGCCCGGTGCGCTGCACGCTCAAGGATCCCCTGCGCCTGCTGGTTGGCTTCGTCGCCGCCCAGCCCCTGGAAGTTGATCGGACGGCCAATCACCGCCTGGGTGATGGCATCCGGCACCTGCGACTGCGCCTGATTGCGGATGTGCAGCATCATCGCGCAGACCAGATCTTCAAACATCGCCACCTGCTGTGGCTTCAGGCCGCTGGCGCCGAGGAAGGATTTCGGTGATTTAACAAAGTAGACCTCTTCCGGGTCTTCAATGTACTGCCCGAGGGAAGAGAGGCCGAACTGCACGCTGGAAGGGGTAACGTCGATATCTTCCTCGCGGTTAAAGCTGACCGCACGGCGCAGCAGCGCCTGGGTTTCCGCCGCCGTGGCCGGAACCTGATGATGGCGGAACAGCCACTCGCTCACCGCTTCACGCGTGGGCGCACAGAGCATTGACGGCAACAGCGTACTGCCGTTTTCCATTTTCAGGAGCTGTGGTTGTCCGTTTTGCATTATCGCAACCGAGCAGTTTGCGGTGCCGTAGTCGAATCCAATAAACACAATAAATCCCCATGCCGGTGAGAAGGGGCGAGACTTTAGCGAAATGTCTGCCAGGCGACAACAGGAATATGAAAGCAAGGCGCAACGCGATCTTTCGGTTTATGCTGAGGTAAATACAAAAGGAGAGACGATGTACACCCTGAACTGGCAACCGCCCTACGACTGGCAGTGGATGTTTGGCTTTCTTGCCGCGCGTGCGGTCACAGGGGTTGAGACTGTTACGGAGGATTACTACGAACGCAGTTTTGGCTATGCGGGGCACCAGGGCGTTTTACGGGTTACGCCAGACAGCGCAACCCATACGCTGGCGGTGTCGCTCAGCCCTGGCCTGATCCCGGTGGCGGATATTTGCCTGGACCGCATTGCCCGCCTGTTCGATCTTGATTGCGACCCGCTAAGAATTGCGCAGACCCTGGGCGATCTCGGCGCGGCGCGGCCGGGGTTACGTTTGCCGGGCGCGATGGATGCCTACGAGCAGGGCGTGCGCGCCATTCTCGGGCAACTGGTGAGCGTGGCGATGGCGGCAAAACTGGCGTCAAGAGTGGTGGCGCTGTGCGGTGAACCCATTCAGGACGCGCCGGGCTACCTCTGTTTTCCTCCGCCAGAGGTACTGGCCGCGGTGGATCCGCTGGCGTTGAAAGCCCTTGGGATGCCGCTCAAGCGTGCGGAGTCGTTGATTCATCTGGCGCAGTCGGTGGTGGAGGGTGAATTCCCGCTGTTCCCGCCTGCGAACGTCGAGGCCGGGATGAAGGCGCTACAGCAGCGCCCCGGCATCGGGCGCTGGACCGCTAATTATCTGGCCTTGCGCGGCTGGCAGGCGAAGGATGTTTTCCTGCCGGATGATTATCTCATTAAACAGCGCTTTGCCGGTATGACGCCCGCGCAGATCCGTCGCTATGCCGAGCGCTGGCAGCCGTGGCGCTCGTATGCGCTGTTACATATCTGGTACACCGACGGCTGGTCGCCGTCAGTTGATGGCGAAATAGCTGGTATTCAGCAGTAGATCGAGCGGCTGCGCTTCCCCGATGGTGTCGCCGTAAATAAAGTCAATGCCGATGCCCGACAGCGTATTCATCATGATCGACTGATGGCATGGCCCGGCAATGGTTTTTATGCCCAGACGCTGGGCGTGGCCCTGAATGATGGTCACCATCATCTCATCCATCAGATTGCCGTGGACGTTGGTCACCACGTCTGCATCCAGCAGCAGATAATCAGCGGTGTTGGCGCTGAGCTGGCTGAAGACGTTCATATCGCGTCCAACCCGGGTCAGCACCACGCGACAGCCAGCCTGACGAAGCTTTTGCAGACCCTGCTGCACGTTTTCATCCGTATTGCTCAGCACATCAACGGCGATCGCCAGATGCAGCAGCCGCGCCGGCAGCGGACCTCTGGTGATCAGGTCGAGCAGCTCATCCACCAGCGTGACGCTGGCTAAACCCGCTTCTGAGAGCGGCAGCGCGACGCCCATCCCTTTGGCCGCCACCTGTGCGGCATAGGTACGGAAAAATTCGCTGAATATACGTCGGTCAAGGGCGTGCAGCAGCTCCGGCTCCGCCAGCCCGGCGCGGAAGGCATGCTCTTCCAGCACTTCCCCCTGGCTGGTCCACAACCGCAGGGAAATCAGCCAGAAGCTACTGCTCTCGGGAATGCGCGGTGAGGCGACGCTGCGGGCGATCATCAGCAGATGATTATCTTTGATCATGTGCCACTGCTCATCCAGCGACATCATGCTGCGCGTGCTGTGGATCCGCTCCTGCTGGGGTTCATAGACGGTGACCACACCGCGCCCGCTGTTTTTCGAGGCGTAACAGGCGATATCGGCCTGAGACATCACTTCCGCTGTCTGATGATTAGCGTCGTCAATCAATGTGATCCCCGCGCTGGCGCCGATGCGGTGCAGGCGTCCTTCCCAGGAAAAATGATAGTTGTTGATGGCGTCGATCAACCGGCCCGCAATATAGCGTGCGCTTTCGACGTTGCAGTCCGGCAGCAGCAGGCCAAACTCGTCGCCGCCCAGACGCGCCAGCACGTCGCTGGAGCGCAGCATGGTCAGCATCAGCGAAGAGAGTTCGCGCAGGAGCGCGTCGCCCGCCGCGTGGCCTGCGGTATCGTTCACCGCCTTAAAACGGTCAAGATCGATAAAGACCAGCGCGTGACGCTGATGGGTCTCCTGTACCGTCTGCAACAGGCGCTTAAGATGGTTTTCAAAACTGACGCGGTTCGCCAGGTGGGTAAGGGCGTCATGGGAAGCGCTGTAGCTCAGCTGGCGCAGCATTTTGCGCGACTCGGTGACATCCTGAATCACCAGCACCGAGCCGATAGCGTGCCCCTCCAGGGTGCTGAGCGGGGTAATGCTGTAATGAATGTCGAAACTGCCGCCATTCCGGCAGTTAAGCACCACATCCTGTTCGATATCGGTACGGGACATATCGCCGCTGTGGATGTTTTCCATTAACGGGCCGTTCTCGCCGAAGGTAATGTGCAGCACCTTCAGAACGGGCTGACCCAGCGCTTCGCTTTGCGACCAGCCGCTCATCTTCTCGGCGACCGGGTTCATAAAGGTGATGTTCATGTCGATATCGGTGCACAGCACCGCTTCGCCGATGGAGTCGAGGGTGATATGCAGGCGCTCTTTTTCCTGGAACAGCGCCTCGTTCAGCTGCTTCACCTCGGTCATATCCATATTGATCCCTAACAGCCGCTCCACTTCGCCCTGTTTGTTCAGCACCCGGTTCGCCAGCGAACGAATGTGGCGAATGCCATCCTTGACGCGAATGCGAAATTCCAGCTTGAAAGGCACCCTGGCCTGGAGTGACTCACGCAGTACCTGTTCGGCGTGCGGACGATCTTCAGGCACCATGGCCGCATGCCAGAGCTGCCAGGTGGGTTTAATGTGCGGGGGGATCTCGTACAGCTCAAACATCCGTTTATCCCAGCTGATCACGTCCGGCTCGAGATCCCACTCCCAGATCCCGATGCCGCCGGCTTCGTTCGCGAGGGTGATACGCTCCATCAGACGCTTATTCACCCACTCGGTCTGTTTCAGGTCGTTGATGTCTTCAATCTGGGCAATAAAGTAGAGCGGCGTACCGTCGGCATGGCGCACAACGGAAACGGCCAGCAGCGCCCACACCACCTCGCCGCTGCGGGTGTAGTAGCGTTTTTCGAGGCTGTAGCTGTTGATCTCCCCGTTAATCAGCTGTTGCAACTGCTCCAGGTCGGTATTTAAATCTTCCGGCCAGGTTAACTGCTGGAACGTGAGCGAATGAAGCTCAGACTGACTGTAACCGAGGAAATTGCACAGCGCCTTGTTGGCCTGAAGCCACTGGCCCTCAATGCCCACCAGCGCCATACCAATCGCGGAATATTCCATCGCATTACGAAAACGTTCTTCGCTTTCAGTAATATGTTTACGCTCGGCCCGGAAGGCATACATCACCATCGTCATAATGTTGGCGGGGAGCAGCATCATCAG
>OJVE01000332.1_pt1 | contig 17726 bp, 17 predicted proteins | sample 1600081 | NCBI WGS metagenome assembly OJVE01 (sample SAMN04436789, study PRJEB24849) | human gut metagenome | biome: human gut; feature: NICU; material: stool | host: Homo sapiens | place: USA: Saint Louis, MO | collected 2011-04-13 | reverse complement strand
GAACTGTTAGAATTACAGGACCAACAAGGGTGTTGCACTTCTAAATAGACATCGGCCTGCCCGTCCCCGCGCTTCCTGATGGAGTATCGTTGACGGAGCCGTTCCTTCGATTAATCGGTACTTGGCTTAGTTTGGGACAATCAAGTTCCTTGCCTGCCTTCCGGTTTGATAGTCAAAGCATCAATCGTTGGGTGATGAAGCAATTCGGAGGAAAAGAGAAACATATCCCCTCATGGGTATATGGACTGTCCGAAAACCTGCGAATCTCCCTATTGGAAGGTTACTTCCAACGAATGGATTCAGTCCGTTACGCTCAACCATGCTCAGGAATGCAACTCCTTGTTGGAATGAAAATTCTCGCCGCAGGAGCAGGCTACCGTTCAAGCATTCTCTATGAAGAGAATCCATCGATTCACAGCACGGGAACCTACCGGATAAAGTTCAACACTTCCCCTATTGATTCAGACGACTTCGATGATGACGGATATTGGGGTCGTGTGAATGAGAAAACTGTCGGACGTTCCAATGTCCTCGTATACAACTTGGAGGTTGAAGATGACCACAGCTATGTGGCAGCCGGAATTGCCGTTCACAACTGCCAGTCCTTCAGCGTCGCAGGAAAGCGTGAAGGACTCGCGGGAGCTTCCGGACTCATGTTCGAGTACATTCGAGCGGTACGTGAACTCCGTCCACGTTGGTTTGTCTGGGAGAACGTCCCAGGAGCGTTCACAAGCGAGCGGGGGGAGGCTTATCGCCAGCTCCTGTCAGAGATGGATGCGCTCGGGTATGGTCTGGCATGGCGAGTATTGGATGCGCAGTTTTTCGGTGTGGCCCAAAGACGCGAACGTGTGTTCCTTGTTGGAAGTCTTGGAACCATGCGTTGCGCGGAAGTACTTTTTGAGCGCGAAAGCCTGTCGTGGGATCATCAGTCGAGCCGACAGAAGAGGCAAGCCCTTGCCGAAGAGGCTCAGGGATGCGTTGGAGAAGCAGATCATGATTCTGGCCGCTTGACTCCCGGTGAAACCCAGAGTCGGAGGGTTTATCCGACTTCCGGCGTGTATCCGACGTTGTCCACGAGAGAAAAGTCAGGGCAAAATCAGGAAAGCGTTTTCACCCAGTTCGGTGATGATATTGCCGGTACTCTCACCGCACGATACGATAGCTCCCCCTGCGTTGACCGTGGAGCGAACGTCGTCGTTGACGAACGGGATAAAGTATTCCTTTGCCAGACGGCGCAAACCGGCAGCAACGGGAAACTCGTCAAACAGGACGATGTGATGAACACGTTGGATCGGACGAACAGCACCGCAGTGGCCGCATTGGATTTCAATCCGACCGACGCCAGACTCCGGTATGCGCATGATGATGTCAGCCAGACATTGACCGCACGGGCCGGAACCGGAGGCAACCAGGTTCCACTGGTGCAAGTGCAACCGGTCGCATTCCTCTACAATCAGGGGTCAAAAGCCCGAAGCCTTGGCTTAGGGGAGATAAGCCCCACGTTGAAGACCGATCATAACCCGGTTGTAGCATTCGCTCAGAACCAGTGTGATGATAGTCGAGAACAGGGGGATGTCGCCGGAGCGCTGGTAGTGCGTCAGGGAGCCAAACAGCAGACGTACATCTGCCGGGCCGACGGACAGACGAATGCGATGGCCGGCGTGAACTTGGCTCCCACCTTGACTTCTCATGCGAAGAAGGATCCGCCGATCATCTATCCTGCTGAGGATTCAACCAGGGAAGATGAGCCTGTCACCTTGCAGATTCGCGGCGGGAAACCCGGTGGCGGGAAAAGCGCGCTGATTCAGCACGATATGAGCGCCACATTGTCCACTCATAACACCCGAACGCTGATAACAGGCGACAATGAGGAGAGAGGTCTCACCGTCCGTCGGCTGACACCACGAGAATGCGAACGGCTTCAAGGTTTTCCCGACGATTACACCGATATCCCATATCGGAACAAGGAACACGCTCCGGACGGTCCCCGTTACAAGGCGTTGGGCAACAGCATGGCCGTACCGGTCATGCGATGGATCGGAGAACGCATTCGGACGGTCGAAGAAGCCGCCGAAACAACCGATTAGACAACAGAAACAGGTGGATCGTCGCAGAAGAGGGGGTGACGTTCCTCAAAAAAACAATACAGCGATAGGCCACGATCTTGTTCAGGATTTCCTTTTGTCCGGCGAAATCACCAGAAGCAAGAAGAATCATGGCCGTCGCTCGACTCCGCAAGGAAAATCAAGTGGACAACACCCTCCTAGGAGATCAAGATAGTGGCCTATCGGTGTAAATGTATTCACCGATAGGCCACTATCGTTCGTTCTCGTTCTTACTGCTATAAAAGAGTATGTCCAGTATGTAGTATGACTATAAGCACTGCCCGTCAGCCCTTATAGGAGAAGCGGTTTGAGCAGGTTCGTTACACCGATAGTCCACGGATTCGGCAGTGATATTCCACGGAAACGACACTGATAGGTCACTAAAACAGCAGCGATAGTCCACTATCATTGCAGGGATACTCCACGTTGCAAGACCATCGTCAAAGGCGATTGCACCGATAGTCCATCATTGGATGCACCGATAGGCCACTATCCGCGAAAAGTGCCGGATAGTGGCAGTATACAAGGCATGGAACCGTCGGATAAGCAACGCAGTAATACTGCGGAAGAAAGGTTTTTGCATCGATAGGCCATCAACAGAGACAAGAAAACAGCATCGATAGGCCATCAACGAATCGGCGGGATTACACCGATATGCCACTACCTCAGAAAAAGATAGAACGTCAGCCCGTTCTCGAAGCCGAAAAGCTCCCATATACAACCAAACTGCACCGATAGGCCACTACGTGTGGGATGAAATCCACGAATCAGCTTCAAAAAAATTGGGAAACTGCACCGATAGGCCACGTGTCGATACAGCGATATGCCATCAGCTTCAAAACCGACTGCATTAAGCACTGATCTGCATCAGCGAATAAGGTGGGACGATTGGTGGCCTATCACTGCCAATCGCCCCGCCCCTCGTCCAACGCACGCCGTTCCGCCTTGGGTGGGACGGACGTTGGCGACGGGTGCAGGATGATGCCGTCCCGGGTGGTTTCCACGTTGGCTGCGGGATATACGTCGTGGATTTTCTTCAATGCTTCACGGAACTTGGCTTTGAACACGCGGCGTTCCTTGATGCTGTCGCCGAAACGTCCGTGCAGCCAATCCCAATCCAATGTGAGGTCGTGATGCAGGTTGCGGAATGTTCCGGTCAGCCACACGTACACGTCGTAGGGGAGCACTGATTTGCCTGACAGCAGGTAGTTGGTGGCACGAGTGTCGAATGGTGCCGACTCCTGGGCGAGCCTGTCCCACACTTCATCGGTGAGAATAAACTTGGCGCCGCTGAAATCCTGATTATTGTTATCGTTCAGGAAGCTGACGGCCTTCACCATCTGCATGTTCACGGAGTCGAACCGATCCCGGTTGCCCGCAAACCCGGTTTTCTGCCTGATGCTGATATGACAGTACAGGAGACGGCGCAACTGTTCCTGCAAACGTTTCGATGACTGTCCTCCACGGGGTATGCCGAGCTCTTCGGACAACTGGTACATGCTGGGAATCGTGATGGTGCGCTGCGACGGGTCAACGGTCGGGGTTTTCCTCGTTCCCGCAGAGCGAATCTGCTTTGCCATCCACGCCATCAACAGTCGAGGGTATTTCCCATAGGGGAAGTCCCTTGACCTGGTGAGACTATCGATACCGGCTTCAAGGATGTATTCGACGGTACTGTTGTCCTTGCTCACGAAGTCGGTGCCTTCCGCCGGGGGAGTGGCGGGGAAAAGGGTGCTGGTGAGGATGCTGTGCCCGTACCAGATTTCCTTACTGTCCGGCAAACGGTTTTCGATGTCTGAGATCGTGGCTACCCGGTCGAGCACGAGGTCGGTTGAATGGGTAGCTGGTTTCGTGTTGTCCGGACTGTTGTTGGTCATGGTTCTCTATGGTACCGGCAATCAGTGGAATACGAAAAAACGATGTTTGGTGGTGCTTGTCTGGGTTTTTCCCGGTGCGACACGCCGTATATCAAACATATTTTTTTGTTATTAACCGTTGATATTTCAATATTTTGGCTTGTTTATAGGGTTTCTCTTTTGACAGCATCAAAATACTTGTTACACTGAATGTGTTCACATAGAAATGAAAGAGGTTCAAGGATCCATCAAATCGGATCATTTCTTCAACTTCTCTCAAGACTGCAATCCGACAAAAGCGGATCATCCCGGAGCAAGACCGGGGCAGTCGCGAAGCATCCTGCGTAGGAAGCCAACCACTACACCACGCACGTGATGCGGACGCTTGAAAACCGAAGAGAGACACCAAAAAACATTCTTGTCCAAGGCAACTCTAGCCCGCATGGGCGTGAGGACAAGACCTTGGATCATGCGCCACCCTTGCAAGGTGGCAGCAGTAAAGACATGGGCTGAACGGCTGAAGTTCACGCCGTTCAACCCATATCACCTGTTCAGTTCGGCCGGTTCTGGTTTCGGATGTACCGCGACTACAATGCGGCCCTGAACATTCTCGACGCGGCAGGGCTTGCCGAGTCGTTAAACGCGCATGGAGACGGTATAAGACTGCGCTTGGCTTCGGCCAAGCGCAGCAGCCGTCAGGGAAGTGCGAACCCTACAGGCGGAACGCTTGCGCGTTCCGCGCTGGGAATCCCGGTGCTAAAGCACCGGGAGGAAGTCAATGGGGCTGACAGGCTTTCGATAGCCTGCCGGAAACCATTTGCTACGTGCCGGAGGCCGGCAAGGACAACCGTCATCAACCTTGCCACAAGAATAGACGCCAACACCGTTTCTTCTTCCCGTTTCACCCTCGTAGCGTGAAACCCGACTTTGATCCCATTGCCGATTAACGGGTCAAAGCCGGAAAAACTTTGAATCGGACTGGTCGGACAGTCGGACGATGGATTCGCCCGACCAGTACATGAACATCGTCTACAAGCCGTGCGGGTTCGCCGAACGCACCCGTCCACGGATGACCTTCCCCACGCAAGTGGGGATAAACCCCTACGCACGTGACAGCAAGCAAAGGCTGACAGCAGGCCAGACCCGAGTTCGATTCTCGGCAGCTCCACGACCCTGATCCATCTCCCATGAGCTTGTGCAGACTCACGGTCTGCGGGGACAGATGAATCGGGCACGGTACGCATCGCACCGTGACGGACGACAGAAGCGATGCACCGGTGGCGTGGCCCAGCGGCGACGGCAGCAGACTGTAAATCTGCGACAAGGAAACACCGGAGGTTCGAGTCCTCCCGCCACCACTATCCGCCTGGTTGCAAACAGGCGGATTAACAGGTAGCGGCGCCTTCAAGGCCGTGCTGTGGTTTTCGTTTGCGCACAGTATCTAAACAACAAACGGATTTTATCCGCTGTCAGGCCAGTCTCATTAGACTGACAGCGAACGGTAAAAGCCGGAATAATACGCAGTCATGAGATGACTCGTTCCGGCCGGCTTCGTAGCTCAAACGGCGGAGCATGCATGGTTGGTGGTTCGATTCCAGACGGAGGCACGAAGCAATCCATCCGATCAATGGACTGCTTTCAGGGAGTGATCGAACAATCGCATCGGAAACGAGGCGATAAGATGAGCCGGGCCCGGCAGGGTGGTTTGCGACCGAACCGGCGGCACGTCCAGAGGGGATCTGACATGATCTCGTTTGTCCTCGACGTTGCTGGTAAAACCCAATCCAGTCTCCCGATTCCCCTCCATCTGTCATTCAGGGCGGATGGGGAGGGCGCTTTTTTTGCAGCTATGGTCTCCGGAGCGACATCAATGAGGACCATGCCGAACACGGCCCGGCACAGGCGTACGTCGTTAAAGGAACGAAATGTGCCATCGCCCTTGTAGCTCAATCGGATTCAGAGCGTTGGTCTACGGAACCAGAGGTTGCGGGTTCGAACCCCGCCGAGGGCACTCGGAACAGGAAGCTACTCCGCTACTTATCTTCGGCTTCCTGCTCCTCATGCGTCGGTAGCTTAACGGCAGAGTCACGGTCTCCAAAACCGTGGGATGCTGGGTCGAGACCAGCCCGACGCGCGAAGACGGTATTGCTTGGCTCCTTTCTCACTCACGGATTCAGTCAAGTCAAGCGATACCGTCCCAATGGTTCTGGGCGGCTTTTCGAAATTTTCCTTATTTCCTTTTCGGAGCCGTCCAGTATCAATGCCCCGTTGGCGGAACTGGTAGACGCGCTCGGCTCAAACCCGAGTTCCCTACGGAGTGAGGGTTCGATTCCCTCATGGGGCACGAGCCGTGAATAACATGTTCTCAGTAGCCGGGCATGATATTCACGGCATTTCAGCTTCCAGCTCGTATCCGGTTTTCTTTTTCCTCTTCTATTCATTGGCCGGACACGGTAGCGGGACACCGTTTCTAGGGATTGTCGGCCGGAAGAAAACAATCCCCTCACATTCTTCCCCCATGACCGGCATTCCATTCTTCCCTCTCTCTTTCGGGATGCTCAGGTTGATGTCAGCCACGAAGGTCGACCGTGGTGAGGGAAAGCCGGCCAAGTTTCCGTAGCCCAACCGGCAGAGGCACGCCCCTAAACGGCGTTCAGCGCAGGTTCGAAGCCTGCCGGGAACACGATGCATGGCACAAGGCCATGTGTAAGCGCAACATCGCAAATATGGTGGTATCCGCAGACCACGCGCGAAAAGAAGGCGGAAAACTTGGATGCCTAAGTAACAACAATATTCCAAAAAAACGAATTATTCCTTTGGAAAAGGGTTGTCGCTTTTCTTGAACCGAAGTAGGCATCCACCTTGCTCCTGTAGCTCAGTGGATCAGAGCAGAAGAGTTCTAACCTTATGGTCGTGGGTTCGAATCCCACCGGGAGCACGAGATCCATACGAATACGTCAACCAGTTTGTTCCTTCGTGTGGATCAGTGGAGTAGTGGCAGAGCGGTCGAATGCGACTGTCCCGAAAGCAGCAGGGGTGCAAGCCCCCGGAGGTTCGAATCCTCCCTACTCCGCGAACCCCGCATGAAAATCGTTCCCATGAGGGGGGATTATCGAGGCTTAGCCGGTGTGCCCCTGAATCGCAAACACTGGCATGGATGGTGGGCCGTGCGGCAAAGGCGCAGTCCTGCTAAGACTGTTGGGGCGGAAGTCCCTGGCGAGTTCGACTCTCGCACCATCCGCTAGCCGATCTGCAGTGATAGGCCACGGGATAGGGCCTGGAATCCAGTCAGCAAAAAACGGGTTGGATCGGCATGGCGGAACGCAGTCGGGCATACGTGTCCGATGCGTTCGCGCGCATTCCTCCTTGGTGTAACGGCAGCACACGGGTCTTTGGAACCTTTGGTCCTGGTTCGAATCCAGGAGGAGGAGCTTGGCGGCAGCACGTCGAATTGATTTTCCCTCTACACTCGATTCGATGTTTGTTGTACCGGACATACAGGGTCAGGCGTCACCCAAGCCGCGAAACGACGCCACGCCCTTGTAGCTCAGTGGATAGAGCGTCCGCCTCCGGAGCGGAAGGCCACGAGTCCGATTCTCGTTGAGGGCACGCACGAAAACTCCGTCAACCATAATGAGCGGATTCTCTCTTCTCTTCTCTCTCACGCCGTCGCGCCTCGTACGGTTCGTGCATTACGAGGCAACGCCCTTGTAGCTCAACGGATAGAGCGCCGGTTTCCTAAACCGGGCGCAGCCGGTCCGACTCCGGCCTTGGGCACTTTGCATTGCTAGCTCAGTCGGTTAGAGCACCCTGCTCATAACGGGAAGGTCGTTGGTTCGATTTCAGCGCAATGCACGAGTGCCATATCTTTGATGGTTCCGGCACCCTAAAAAAATAGAACCATTGGACGGTTAAGGGGGGGGCCGGACGCTGACCCGGCGAATGGCTCCTACCCACGGTGGCACGGTACCGTGCTGCCGTTCGATGCGCGTCGTCTCAGTTGACCGTCACGACGAAAGGGGTATCTGCAGAATGAAAAAGCATTCCACGGATACGGGCAACGGAGTTCCAGCCGATCTCAACCCTGACGAATCACGGCTAGGCGAACGCACGGAGTTCATGACCCGTGCGGGGCGCTGGTGTAATGGCAGCACGCCACCCCCTGTGGGTGGAGATCCGGGTTCGAATCCCGTGGCGTCCGCTAAGGAATCCGCTTCTGATACGGTGTGCGGATTCCTGTTTGCGGTGTTAGCACAATGGTCAGTGCTTCAGTCTTCCAAACTGATGATGCGGGTTCGATTCCCGTACACCGCTCGATACGATTCCATGCCCGTTGGGAGTTCCCGGCGGGGCAGTCATGACCATGCGGGTCGTGTCCGATGGTTCACGCCTCCGTTTGTTCGACGGACACGTGAATATCGTCAGCGCCCATCATCCTATGGGTGGATGATGCGAACAGCTCTCTGTCGGAAGGGTTGGTGCGAATCCGATAAAGCCTATCCGCCCAGTGCGGGAAAGGTTTCCTGGAACGCGGGCGACCGCGTTTCTTGTCAGCCGACCCACAGGATGCGGGAACGGTCTCGAGGAGCATGGGGGTTCAGCCCCTGTGATCCCTGTCATGCCTCGTGTTGCAGTATGCGCGTCCACCGCAAGCATGAGTGCAGGATTCGGCACGAGTGGTCGAATCCACAGTGGACTGCGCGGGCATATCCCTGCGGATTGCCTGCGCATGCTTTCGTAGCCCAACCGGTAGAGGCAATGCGCCAAGGACGCATCCAGTCCGGGTTCGAATCCCGGCGAAAGCACTGGCGGAAACGCGGGCGTCAACGCCGCCCATACGGGTCTTGAACGCTTGCCTGTTTTGGGAACGATGCGTTGCCGGGCCTTCGCGCAACCGGGGTCGATGACCAATGCAGCGTCCGCTTCCGCACCTAACTTGCGAATACGATGTCAACGCCGCCACCCGCCCGCTGCCATATTGGGGCGAAGTGGAACGATGGTCAAGGCGCGGACCTTGCACCTCAGTGGTCTGAACAGAACCGCCTTTCCAGCATCGTATCCGCAACATGGCTTCGTCTTCCAACCGGTAGGATGCCCTTTTAGGGTGATGCGGGTTCGGCTCCCGTCGAAGCACGATGGGCCCAGTGGCCACATGCGAAACGCTGGGTTCCGAATGGGAGCAGTCTGTGGCCGATGGCATGAACCGGTCGCAGGACAAGCATTCCTTTGCTCGCATGGCCCATCCGCCGTTCCTCATGCCGGAACGGTTTCGCCGTCGTAGCTCAGCTGGTAGAGCAGCGCCCTCGTAATGCGCAGGTCACCGGTTCGAATCCGGTCGATGGCTCTTTCCCACCAAAAACCGACCTGTTTTTTCCTCCTTTGTCTGGCTGGTTTTTTTTCGGGAAGCCTGCAACCGGACAGGCGTGGAGGATTCCGGTAATGCTGCCGTAGCTCAGCTGGTAGAGCAGCCGCCTTGTAAGCGGCAGGTCGTCGGATCGTAACCGACCGGCAGCTCGAAAAAAAAACATCAAGGAGGATGAAATGCCCATACCGAAATTGGATGAGCGGGACCAACTTGCGATATTGCAAACCATCACCGGATGTTCCGTCACCCAGAGAATCAAAACAGTCAAACAGCCTCGCGGTGGTTTCCTTAATCCGAACCTGTTCGAAGAAACCGTATTGGATAGTCCTGATGATCTCGCCCCTGTTGAAAACATTCACGCTTCGCTGGTCGGACTGGCTGTCGACTATCTGACCCGTTTCATGACCGGCAGTCCGGTCGATGAGGCTTTCGAGATTTCCTTCAAAGGCGCCAAGCTCGCCAAGCGAACCGATACCGCCCATCAGCTTCTCTCCCGGATAAAAGGCTTGGATGATGATTCCATCATCGCCGCAGCGAAACTCGTAACCTATGACGCCTGCTACCGGAACGGATACTTTGACAGCAACGCCGTCAATTCGGTCAATCCTGATACGGATACCTGCAGCAATATTCGCATCATGGTCAACCGGGCCCTGCATTTCTTCGACCTATACGGTCCTAAAACACAGGACACGATGACGTTCGAGGGCGGATACACGCATACGGTCAACGCCGGAGACGGCGACTTCATGACCGCAGACACACTATGGGATTTCAAAGTTTCCAAAAAGAAGCCGACAAAAGACCATACTTTGCAGCTAATCATGTATTGGCGTATGGGGCTGCATTCCATCCACCCTGAATACAAGAACGTTCGGTATCTCGGAATATTCAATCCGCGTCTGAACACCGTATACAGATATGAGGTCAACCGGCTACCGGAAGAGACGATTGAGTTCGTGGACTACGACATCATCGTCTACCCGCCGGAAATCTGACTCAACAGGAACGGTCTCGCACCGTTCTTCGGGGTTGTAGTTCAGTTGGTAGAGCGTTTCGTTCGCAACGAAAAGGTCACGGGTTCGACTCCCGCCAGCTCCACTTCTTTTTTGGTGTCTTTCTTTGTTTTTTCGCGTGTTCTCATTGTGTTTTTGACTTTTCTCTTTTACTTGTTATACTGAATATGTCCACATAAAAAAATGAAAGAGGAAAACCAATGAACATCGCATACTCCCGTTATCTGCACAACGCGCTCGAACATAGCACCCTCACCGATGAGGAGAAGCAAGGCGCACACGCCTTCCTGAAATTCCTGTCAACCTACAAGCCCACAGGGCTGAACGTCAGGGAACCGGACTTCTACGGTTATGGCGATGCGTTCGGACAATACGGCGTCACCTACTTCGACAAGCAAACCCTCGAAGACTATGGCATCGACCCCGACGAGCTGGACGCCATCCAGTTCGACCAGCTCATGACCTGTTGGGCCGAGGAAGCCCACGACATGCTCGGGAGCGACACCTGTGACATCATCCCCGACTCGCTTGACAACGCGATTCAAGCGCTTGGCTTCGACCGTGAAAGCATCGAGGCATGAAATCATGATGAACGTTGAAGACTTCAGGATCATGTTCCGCGCCCATCTGAGCCACGAACTCTGGGACAAGTGGCGCAACGGACAACTCGACGTGTCCATGCGCCGTAACACCCCAGACGGATGCGAATACGAGGAGCTGCCGAAGGAAGCGGCAGATCGGATTCTCGATGGCGGGGAAATCCATTCCTGTGAGGATCTGGCCGACCCGACCGAAATGATTTCGGATCGTTATGCCTGCTCCCTGTACGGCATCACCACGTTCAAGCCCAGCGAATACGCAGTTGACGAAGACTTCCCGAATGAGGTCATCCTGCTAGTCCGTGGCTGGAGCGTAGCCGATTTCATGAGCGACTGGACGAAGCTCAACGCAGTCGATGAGTAGAAGACAGGGAACAGAATGTACGAGATTAAAAGCATCAAAGATGGAACCTACGGCGCATACGAGTATTCGACACCAGTACCCGCAGACTACAGCTTCAAACAGATGCTCGCCATGGCACGTGACATCGCCAATGCGAACGGATATGAGGCAAGCATCTACGACGACGAAAACGAGATGATCATCACCATCGCACCCGAACAATACAGCATGGGAGTCGCAGCATGAGCAACAGGAAACTCGTCAGCGTACAGGAAATCACCAACATCGAACCCATCGAAGGGGCCGATCGCATCGAAGTCGCCCGCATATTGGGGTGGCGTGTGGTCGTCGGCAAGGACATGCATCTGAAGCCGGGGGACAGGGTCGCCTATTTCGAGACGGACAGTCTCCTGCCAGCCTACGATCCGCGTTACAAGGCGTTCCAGGCTCGCGGTCAGAAGACCATGATCGTCGGAGCCAAGGAAATCACCGGCCATGTGCTGCGCACCATGAAACTGCGCGGAGTCTACTCGCAGGGCCTCATCATGCGTTTGGACGAACTCGGATTCCGGTATACGCCGGCAGTCGGCACGGACATCACCGATAAGGCGAATGTACTCAAATACGAGGAGCCCCTGCCGATGGGCGGTGCTCAGATTGGCCGGTTCGACGCGCCCTGCTCCAAGTCGGACGCGCCACGTTTGCAGACGCTCACCGACCACTGGGATGAAATCAAGACGTTGAAAGCCGTGCCGACCGTGAAGGTCGATGGCACCAGCACCACGCTCAGCATGGACGAACGCGGACAAGTCCACGTGTATTCACGCAACTGGGAGCTTGACTCCATGTCCTCGAACATGCAGCTCGCCAAAAGATTCCAGTTGGACAAGATGCTATGGCCCGGCACGGCCGTCCAGTTCGAGCTATGTGGCCCCGGTATCCAATCAAACCGTTTGAAACTGCCGGCCCAACGCCCGTTCGTCTTCGCCGTCTGGAAAGACCATCACAAGATCGACCGCAACCAGTGGCCGACGGGAATGCCGAATCTCGCCGTTCCCGAACTCGACGAAAACGAGTGGGCATTGACGGGGAGCGTGGACGACATGATCGCCAAAACAGACGGGTTGCGTGGCAACGTCACCAAAGACCGTCTGGACGAGGGCATCGTCTGGCATCTGCACGAAGACCAGCAATTGTCCGAAGGATTGGCGAACGAACTGGGAGCCAATCGGTGCTTCAAAATCATCAACAACAAATACCTGACGAAGAACGGACTATAAGCATGGCATACCCGATGTTCCCGCTCGTATCGGCTCCCGCATCCTACATGCCGGTACCCGTCGACCTGGTACAGCGCCTCGCCTCGTTCACCCTGGCCCACCCCGGGGAGCCGGGAGGCCTTACCGCCGACGAGATCAGGCATCTGAACCTGCCCTGCGGCTCCTACGGGTATGAGAGCGAAGCCGTCGACGATTGGCTCGACGAACTGGCAGACCAGCTTGAAAAGAGGTGACAGCCTTGACCAGGACAATCATGGTGGACATCGACAACACGATCGCCGACTATACGAACGGTCTGCGCGACTACATCCGCGAATGCGGACATGACATGGACGAATGCCCGTGCCCGGAGCCGACGGCCTACGATTTCACGCTGACCGTCGGATGGCCGTTCAGCGGGGATCCGAAAGCGTTCACGTGGTGGCATACGCGCGCCGTCGCCGACGGTCTCTACTCACGCGAAGAACCCTATGAGGGAGCCGCCGAAGCCTTGAACCAGCTGCACGATGCGGGCTGGAACATCATCATGGCGGCCAGCCGCGCGGACGACCGGCGCGGCGAAAGCCAACGCTGGCTGCACCGCAACGGCTTCCAGTTCGACGGCTACTACAACGGCGACAAGACGCTGCTCACGCCGGACGCGCTCATCGACGACAGGCCCGTCACATTGGAGGCGATGGCCGCGAAGGGCGTGACCGTGATTCACCCGGATCACGCGTACTGCACGGCCGCGCCGGGCCGCGTGTTCCGCCGGTGGGCCGCCGTGCCCCTGATCCTGGAAGGCGTGCGATGAAGCCGGAAATCGAAGTCGAACGCCGCGCCGGCACGATCCGCCGAATCCGGTTGAGCCCCGGCGAAATCGGCTGCCTGGCGGGCATCCTCCAGACGATCGCGAATGAAGGAGGCCGGGATGACGAACCCGTTGGATGAGAGCGCCGAGGCCGCGACCCGATGGGTCGGGAACACGCCGGACGCCACGCTACGGGCCTGCGGGCTCGTGAACGCCTACCAGCTGGGCTGGATGGACGGGGCCATGCGATGCGCCGACAAGGCCGCGTTGAAACGCGTCCGACGGGCGTTGGAACGATACCCGTGGCTGACCAAGGGTCAGCGGGAAGACATCGCGACCATCGCGGTCAGGGCCGCATACGGCATGGCATGGGAGGAGGACGACGATGAATGACGACACCGGGGTCCCGGCGGCGGTATTCGCCCTGAAACCCGAATGGGCGGACCTCATACTCTCCGGCACGAAGACGGTCGAAATACGCCGCGGCCGCATGAAACGGATGATCGACCGCATGCTCATCTACCGGACCGGCACCGGACTCATCGTCGGCGAGGCACGGGTGAAAGGCATGCACGCCGCCCCGCCGGAGACCATCTGGAGGGGATACGGCACCGAATCCCGCATCCCGAAAAACCTGTTCGACGAGTATGCGAAAGGCGCAGACAGGCTGTACGCATACCGTCTGGAAAACCCCATCCGCTACGGGAAGCCGAAGACTTTGTCCGACATCGGACTGAAACGCGCGCCCCAATCATGGTGCTACCTGCCTGAAACGGGGCCGGCCGGGCCGGAACCTGCAATGGAAGGACTGAATTGATCTACGACATTACACCCATCACCTTCAACCAACTGGATCTACTGTCAGCCGGACACCCACAGGGCGGATTCCAGCAGACCGGGCACATGGCTCATCTTGCCGAACCGGACGTGGACGCCACGGATCTGATCGGCGTGACCCGCAACGGCGTTCTATCGGCCGGCTGCCTGATCGCGTGGACACGAGGCCGGCTTGGCCCGGAAGGCAGCATCTGGCTCGGACCGTTGTGCGCGCTCGATGATCCTAAACTCCTCGAACACATGACCCGTGGAATTCGTCTCGCCGCACGCCGCCGTCATGCCGTGTCCGTCACATGCTGGCCGAATATCGAATACCAAAGGCATGACGCGACCGGGAACCCGATCGGGGTCCCCGACACGATGATCCTCGACGCCTACCGGTCATGCGGCTGGAAGCATCAAGGATTCGACACCGGATACGGGAAAGTCGTCAACCGTTGGAATTGGATCAGAACCTTCGACGGGATCAAGGATGAGCGGACGCTGCTCGCCTCCTATAAGCCGCGCACCCGGTGGAGTGTGAACAGGGCGAAAACGTCAGGCGTGCAAATTCGTGAGCTCGCCGCGGACGACCTCGGAATGTTCGCGAGTATCGAACAGAAGACCGCACGACGGCGCGGATTCACGGCCCGCGACGAAAACTATTACCGACGGTTCAAGGAAACATTCGGAAGCCGAGCCCATTTCATGCTCGCCGAGATCCACGCCGGGGAACTTCTGACCAGACTGACCGCCGAATACGACAAACTCGCCGAACGGCTGGACCTGCTGCGAACCCAATACGAGAATCATCCCACATCTCGAATCAAACGACAGGAGGACGACATCACCCGCAACCTGACCGCCATGGAACACCGCCTCAACGAGGCGCGCGCACTGGCTTCCCGCGGCAGCGTCATTCCTGCGGCATGCGCCCTGTTCGTGGAACACCGGCGTGAAATCGTGTATCTGACAGCCGGCGCGCTCCCCGAATACCGTTCGTATCAGGCTCCCGCCTTGTTGGTCCATGAGGGAATGCTCCGCCTGTGCGTCAACCGTAGCCGGATGCCACGCTTTAACATGTACGGCATCACCGGCGTATTCAACGACCCGGATGACGAGGGTCGTGGGGTGTTGGAATTCAAGCAGGGGTTCGACGGGCATGCCGAGGAGCTGGTTGGAGCATGCACTCTACCGACCAGCACAATCCGATACAAGCTCAGTGAAGCCGTTCACGCGATTAAGCCGCTGAAGAAGGCAGGCCTTTAGGCCGGTGGTGAATCGCGCTCCCAGCAAATCCGAAGAATTGACTACCGCGCGTGGTGGCAGAATAGGAGCCATGAGTCAGAAAGTGCGGATCGAACGCGTGGACGTCAGGGGAGCCACGCCTTTCCTCGGGTTGTCGGACAACGATGACCCCGGTTCCGCACGTCTGTATTCCAAGGACCCGGACCAGGTGATGACTTGGCTGTGCGACGCATGGCGCACCCGGTTCAACCAGCTACGATCCCGCCGCAAGAAATACGGTCCGAACAAGAAGCTCCAGCCAATCACGGACCGAGTGGACGAGCGAACCCACGCGCAGGCCCGCCACGACTGTTCGTGGATGGCCGCCGTCCCGTCCTTGTTGCTGAACTCCCCGGAGAAACTGGAGAAACAGGACTGGTATGCGGCCGTGAAGCGCCGCAAGACACTGCGGGGAAAACATTTGGATCCGGGCCGCATGCCTCGTTTCAAGTCCCGGAGAAAATCAGATCTGACGTTCGCCTGCTGGTATGACGATGGGCGCAACGCTCGTTTCGTCAAATACAACAGGCACCACGGGGCGGTCATCATCAACGGGCAGAATCCCACCGGATACCGGCATGAGGATGACATGGGGGTGCGGTTCAGCATCGTCATCCGTGTCAGACTCTCCCAGCCGATCCGCGACTATTCGTCGGTAAGGGTCAACTGGACACGGCGTGAACTCGTGTTCGTTAACGACCCGCTGCCCATACGCCGTTCGCGTACCGCCAAGGCGGTGGGCGTGGACCGTGGATGCGTACACAACATGGCGGATTCTGATGGCCACTACTATGACCTGCCCAAAGCCAAGCTCAAGCGGATCGACGGGGAGATACGCCGCTGACAGAAGGCACAGGCGCGCGCCATCCGGCTGTCCGAGGCCTCATCATGGAAAGCGTACCGGATGAAAGGCGCGTCCAAACGCTTCCGGCAGCGGGAACAGGAGATCCGTAGCCTGTACGCGAAGGCTCACCGGATCATTGATGAATTTTTTTAGCCCGCAAACCCGGTATTTCAATGCCGGGTTAGGGCGCTCCCGATTATGCATATGGTAGTGGATGTACTACAATTATTCCTATGAGCACAAGCGATGAACGGTTTACACATGGTAGGACTTCGGTATATAATCTAAACTACCACATCATCTGGTGTACGAAATACCGTCGCAAGGTGCTCAAGAACGGAATCGACTCGGATTTGAAGGCCATCCTCCAAGAGATAGCCGACGAGCACGGCTACCGTATCCCCCACATGGAGGTCGGATTGGACGACCACATCCACCTGTTCGTGTCAGCCCCGCCGAAAATCAGCGTGAGCAGCATAGTCAAACAGCTGAAAGGCACGTCCAGCCTCAGACTGTTCGCTATGCATCCCGAACTGAAAAGCCAGTATTGGCGTCGGAAAGGCGAAAGGAGCCTATGGTCGCCCAGCTATTTCGTGGAAAGCATCGGCACCACCAACGAACAAGCGGTGGCGAAATATATCGACGGTCAACGGGAGAAGGAGCGTGAACAGCAATGACCATGCGTAAAGCGGCCCAACGCATCCCGTTCAAACCGTCCAAGACACAAGCCTTATTGTTGGAGCGTTGCTTCGGTGACAGGCGTTTCGCCTACAATCAGCAGGTCGAAGCGTTCAACACGTATGACAAGGAGTCCAATCCGAAACCATCGTATCCGAATGTGACGGATATGAAGAATGCGAACGAATGGTTGAGGGACAGTCCCATACCATCGAACGCGTTGAGCAACGCCATCATGGATTTTCGCAAAGCCCAATCCGCCTACTTTCATAAGGCGCAGTATGGTAAAAACCGTCCACGTTTCGCTTCCAAAATTGACAACGTCCAATCGTTTCGGAACAGTATGCCCATACGGCGTTTGGACGGCAACCGGTATCCGTTGTCAAGGAAGCTTGGTTCTGTAAGAATCCGCAAACGTGACCGTTTGCGCTATCCGGTCGAATCATTGTCGAGCTGGACGGTGAAACGTGAGAACGGCAAATACTATCTGGTGCTCCTGTTCAACGTGGACATTCAACCGAAGAAGCCGGTCGAAGGCAAAATCGGCATAGATGTCGGGGTTAAGGATTTCATCACACTATCCACCGGTGAGAAAATCAACTATCCCAACCGTATGAAGGTTTTGGAGGAACGCGTCAAGCGTGAGCAACGCAAACTATCCCATAGAAGGAAAGGGTCAAACAATTACCTTAAGCAGAAGCGACGGGAAGGAGTGGTATCGATGTTTGGCTATCGCAGTAATGTGCC
>OJVE01000321.1_pt1 | contig 18407 bp, 17 predicted proteins | sample 1600081 | NCBI WGS metagenome assembly OJVE01 (sample SAMN04436789, study PRJEB24849) | human gut metagenome | biome: human gut; feature: NICU; material: stool | host: Homo sapiens | place: USA: Saint Louis, MO | collected 2011-04-13 | reverse complement strand
ACCCGGATAATCATCTGCGACTGACGCGTGAAGAGGTCTTCGGGCCGGTGGTGAATCTGGTCCGTGTAGCTGACGGGGAAGAGGCGCTTCAGCTGGCGAACGACACTGAATACGGCTTAACGGCCAGCGTCTGGACGCAGAACATCAGTAAAGCGCTGGAGTACACCGACAGGCTACAGGCCGGAACCGTGTGGGTGAACAGCCACACGCTGATAGATGCCAACCTGCCGTTCGGCGGCATGAAGCAGTCTGGCACCGGGCGCGATTTCGGCCCCGACTGGCTGGATGGCTGGTGTGAAACCAAGTCGGTGTGTGTGCGGTATTAATAAAACGCCGGGTAAGGCGTAGCCGCCACCCGGCATTATTTAACGCGACCACCTATCCCGCCCGGACTCCTTCGCCCGATACAACGCCGCATCGGCGCGGGCGATGATTTCCGGGCCAGCCAGTCCTGGGGTATAGCCGGCAATGCCCATACTCACCGTCACACATTCACTCACCTTCGACGCGCTGTGCGCAATGGCTGCGGTGCGCAGGCCAGCCTGGATCCGCGCGGCGACTTTCTCCGCAACGCTTTCTTCACAGTCAAAGAGGATCACGACGAACTCCTCACCACCGTAGCGCGAAACCACATCCTCTGGCGTGCGCACCGAAGTGTTCAGCACCTCCGCGACCCGCGCGAGACATGCGTCCCCCGCCTGGTGACCATAGGTGTCGTTATACAGTTTGAAGTAGTCGACATCCAGCATCAGGACCGTGAAGCGTTTGCCTTGCTCCACCGCATTTTCCAGCACCAGCTCCATCGCCCTGCGGTTGGCCGTTTTCGTCAGCGGATCCTGATGGGCCAGCGCATCCAGCCGCGAAATTAAACGCTGATTCTGCTGGTTGCGACGCCAGGCCTCTTCAAACCAGCTTAAGAGGATGTAGCGTCCGCAAACGAGAATGAACGTGAACACCACCCACAGCCCGGCAAAGCGAAGGTTCATCTCCTGATTCAGCAGCATGCTGGCAACGGGCATGGTGATCCACAGCGGCGCGATAAAGCACACCAGCCCCACCGGATGAAAATAGAGCGCGGTCATACCGGCCATCAGCAGGGTAACGAATATCGGCCAGGGATGAGGAAGCTGTATCACGTTGATAAACCAGTAACAACTTATCGACCATAGCAGGCTACACATTAACAGCACGGCGCTGACGCCGCGGATGTGGCGCCAGGCCATTATTACCAACGCCACGGAAAGGATGACTACCCCCAGCATGGAAGCGTCAATCATCTGTGTGAGAGGTGGGCTGACGTGTAAGAGGGTATCAATTTGGCCGAACAGGGAATTGCGCAGCAGGATCATTAGCGCAAAGCTCGCGTTGACGAAGGCGAGCCACGGCAGGTTCATGGCCAGCCCGTGGACAACCATGGCGTTACGGGTCGGCCAGGTCGCGGGCTCCGGAGTGGCGTTGTGTCTTTTTTCCATGAGAGAGAATGTCCCTGTGGCGGGCGGAAAGACCGCCCGCGAGTGCATGCCTTTACGGGGTCACAATGTTAAACCAGAATTCAAATTTATCCATGTAACCGAGCATGGCATCGAGTTTTGCGGCATCGCCCGTCACTTTGATATCGCCATTATCCTGAGCCTGTTTAAGCGTCACTTCTTTCAGGATGATTTTATTCAGCGTATCGCGGTTGAGGGTCACGGTCGCGTCAGCATCCTTCGCTTCGGCGTTCGCCGTGTGGTTCAGCACGCCATTTTCCAGCTCCAGCTTATATTTGCCGCCGTCGCTGCCGAGGTCGATGTTAAACACCGATTTTGCATCCGCTGCTTTTTCACCGTTGATATGCACCGCCAGATAGTCAAAGAACATTTCTGGCGTCATTGCGCGCACGGTATCCGGGCTGGCGGTATTCGGGGTCGGACCTTTCACCACGCCGTTACGCAACTCCTGCGCGCCGGTCAGGTAGAAGTTACGCCATGGGCCGGATTCAGCCTGATAACCCAACTGCTCCAGGGCATCCGCTTCAAGGTTACGTGCGGCCTGGTTGTTTGGATCGGCGAACACCACTTTGCTGACCACCTGAGCCACCCAGCGATAGTTGCCCTGGTCAAAATCGGTTTTAGCTTTACTCAGGATGGCATCCGCGCCTCCCATATACTCCACAAATTTCTTCGCAGCTTCTTCAGGCGGCAGTTCATCCAGGGTCGCGGGGTTGCCGTCAAACCAGCCTAAATAGAGCACGTAGGTGGCTTTGACGTCATGGCTGACTGAACCGTAATAGCCTCGGTTGGCCCAGGTATTGGCCAGGGAGTTCGGCAGCTTGAAGTTGGCGGCGATCTCGTCACGCGTCAGCCCTTCATTCGCCATGCGCAGGGTCTGGTCGTTGATGTAGCGGTAGAGGTCGCGCTGGCTTTTCAGCAGGTTAACCACATTCTCGTTGCCCCAGGTCGGCCAGTGGTGCTGCGCCATGATAACTTCGGCCTTATCACCCCAGCGTACAATTGCCTGGTTGATGTATTTCGACCATGGCAGCGGTTCACGAATTTTCGCACCGCGCAGGGAGTAGGTGTTGTGCAGGGTATGGGTAACATCTTCCGCAGATTCGATCAGCTTTTTCTCTTCGATATACCAGAGCATCTCGGAAGGCGCTTCCGATCCCGGCGCGAGCATAAAATCATAGGTCAGGCCGTCGATCACCTCTTTCTGACCATCTTTCTCGATGATATTGGTCGGGGCGATCAGGGTCACCGTCCCGGCGGAGGTGGTGGTGCCGAGACCCGCACCCACCTGGCCTTTCGCATCCGGCTTCAGCAGGTTGCCGTACATATAGCTGGCGCGGCGGCTCATGACGTTACCCGCCATGATATTTTCCGCGACGGCGGCCTCCATAAATCCGGCTGGCGCGTAGACTTTAACCTTGCCGGACTTCACGTCGGCTTCGTCCACCACGCCGCGCACGCCGCCATAGTGGTCAACGTGGCTGTGGGTGTAAATAACAGCGACGACAGGTTTCTTGCCGCGATTTTTATAGTAAAGATCCATCCCGACTTTGGCCGTCTCCGCCGACACCAGCGGGTCGACCACGGTAATGCCTTCTTTACCTTCAATAATGGTCATGTTTGACAGGTCGAGGTTACGGATCTGGTACACGCCCTCGGTGACTTCAAACAGGCCGCTGATGTTAATCAGCTGGGACTGACGCCATAAGCTCGGGTTAACCGAATCGGGCGCTTTATCGCCTTCCTTGATAAAGGCGTACTGCTGTGGATCCCAGACGGTGTTGCCTTGCTCCCCTTTGATAATTTCCTGAGGTAGCGGGGCGATAAACCCTTTGTGGGCATTGGTAAAATCGGTGTTATCGGAGAAAGGAAGCTGGTTGAAGAGTGCGTTGTTGGCCTGCTGAGTTGCTGCGGTTGCATCCTTAGGGGCTTCTGCGGCCCAGGCTGAACTGGCGGAAATGAAAAAACCGGCCAGCGCAAGGCTTCTTGCTATCTCATTGACTTTCATCCTAAAACCTCTCGGTTATGTATAGCGTTGTTCATGGACACTTCGATATCTACAAAATGTTTCAGATGTTGCAAAAGCATTAAGCGAAGTAACATTAACTATAATCGGGGAGTGGTATTCAGCAAGAAAGCGAATGAAAAACCGGGCATCGTGCCCGGTCAACGTGTTATTTCTGCTCTTTTTTCTTACCGAGCGTTGGCGTCTCGTCAAAGAAGTTCCACGGCTTGAGTAACGTGTGCACCCATTCCGTCGGCATTATCGGCCACTCCTCGGCGCGGGCGACATGGGTGGTGCCGGTGGTCATCCAGATGACGTTATCCTGGTCGTTCAGCGACTCGTTATCTTTGCTGTACTGGCCGAGGCCCGTATCATGCGTGGAACGGTTCGGGTATTTTCCCTCCGGGTACATCTCGTCGGGATGGTAACGCGTCACCCACAGCTGTTTATCCATAAAGCTCAGGCGGTGATAAATCCACTCGTCCGGGGCAAACCTCGCGCCCGTCGCCACCGGGTGTGTGCCCCCCGCGTAAGGGATGATCTGATACGAGACCGGGTTGCCCATGCGGTTCTCTTTGCTGGTGTTGCTCAACAGGCGGATGGTGCCCGGATCAAACTTCTGCGCCGCCTGCTGTTCGGTATCAATATCATACTGATTAACCTGCATGGTGCTGGTGCGCGGTCCGCCAGCGGTGTTCGGTTTGACGTCCGGATCCATGGCCACCAGCTTGTTGTTGATGCCGTCCACGTCCATATCCAGACGGAAGTTGTAGATGTGCTGGTGGGTGGTGCCGACAATATTATGGTCGATCAGCGTACCGTATCGGGTGTCATCCTTCGCGGTGGCATCATGCATGGTTTTCGTCTGCACGCCTTTCACCGCTTCAATGCCCGTGGCCCCTGCATCAATGCCGATGGTGCCGTTTTCGTGGAATACCCAGTCGAAGATATAATCGTAGTTACCCACGGTGCTGACCCAGCGCACCACCAGCTCGCGGCGCTCGGTGCTGACGTTGGGTTTACCTAACTCCTGATGCTTATACTCCGGCCCGGCGTAACGCTCGAAAATGGCGATCGCCCGGGGGATCTCCATTGGCGCACCGGTATAGTCCGGGATGGTTTCATTGAGCATCACGGCGTTAGACGGAACATCCTTGCCGCGCACCAGCGGGGAGGTCAGGGTACCCATGCCGTAATCACCGGAGTCCAGGTAGGCCTTAAAGTACCAGCCGATATCCGGGTCGCCGTACGGCACAATCATGCCCCCGAGCGATCCCTGATACATCACCTGTCGCTTTTTGCCGTTGTCGTTATAGGTCACGGTGGAGATCATCGGGCCGACGCGCGAGTCCAGGCTCAGATGAAAATCCCAGTTCTGCCAGTGCACCATATCCCCGGTAATGGTGTAGTTCTTGCCTTCCGGCTCGATAATCTCCAGCGGTTTTTTCACCGTTTCAACGCGGTCACGGCCATCATAAGGACGCGGGGTGAGCGGCACCGGCACGACCGGGCCCTCCTCAATCTTCTGGATTTTCTTCTGCTCGAGATCCACCACCGCAACCAGGTTTTCGATCGGGTGCGCCCAGTAGTTACCGTCGCCCACGTCGAGATAGCTGATCACTTTCAGCAGGCGGTCTTCCTGTTTCAGCCCATCCTTGCCGTCAAAAAAGCCGACGGTAAGCGGGGTGGTGATCACTTTCTTCGGATCGGTAATGCCGCGCTTTTTCAGCACGGCGGCAAACTCCGGGCTTTCATTGATGATCTGCTGCACGGTATTGAAGTCATCCAGCAGCACCATGCCGTGCGCGTCTTTGATCGGCTCCCAGCGGAGGATCTTTTTGTCCTTCAGATCCACCCGGCTTTCGATGATGTGTTTACCATCAAGCATGATGATATTGGCCTGGCGGGGCGCATCCACCGCCGTGCCGTTAAGCACAAAGTCCCAGACTTTGGCCTTTTCTGGCTCCGCCAGCGCAATCTGGGTAAAGCGGGTATTGGGTTTAAAATCCGCAGAGGCTTTCACAATGGCTACGGCCTGGTTGATTTCATCAGCGGTCAGCGCGTTTAACGGATGGGGGCGTTTTTCAACCTGGAATGTCTGATCAAGACCGGACTGAAAGACATCGTTGATAAAAGTCTCCGGGATATAGGCCTTATTGTTCTTCATCACCACGGGCACCTGGAGCGTCAGCGGTTTGCCATTAACGATGGCGGTGTTGGCGCCGGGTTTGACCTTCACAAAGGCACCGTCTTTAACGATGGTGAACATCTGGGCGTAATCATCCCACTGCACGTCCGCGCCAAACGCCTGAAGCGTTTTGTCCATCGGGACCATATGCGCCTCGCTGCCGTGAGCGTAAACAGGGGATTGCCAGGCGCAACAGAGCGCAACGGCCATGGCCAGTGCCGTTCTACGGGCAGAAAAAGAAGAATTGCTTCCCATCGCAGACCTCATCTTGTTGTGTTTATTGTGTTGTGTCAGCCTTATCCTGACAGGCGCGCACGAAAAGCGTTTGCCTGCATCTGCCAGGTTGTTTGTCAGTCTTGCCAGGTTAAAAAAAGACCGGGGGTGCATCACACCCCGTGAAAGTGAAAGTATGCTTCAGTAAGGTGAACTGTCGAGATGAATGCGGACATCGAAACCTACCGTCGTGAACGAATAAACCGTACCGCGAACGCGAAGATAAATGTCTCCATTTTTAATTGCCGCTGAAGCTTTATCATCATCGGTGATCATGACGGGATTGATATTCTTAATATTAGACATGAATTCTTCCGGACTTTTTTTCGCATCAAAGAGATAAATATGATACCTGTTTTTAGACAGTGAACCCGTCTCAACCTGGGTGATGTAAAGAGTTAAACGATCGTTAACCTTGATTTTTTCCTGCAAATTTTCATACACGGTAAAAAGATCGCGGAAAGGGTATGCAATGAATATGAGAAAACTAAAGATAATAATTCCAGCTCGCCAGTTAAAAACCCGAACGTCGCGCATAATCTATTCCTGCCCTTATCCATAACTGATCGACTGGATCATCACCGTAATTATTATTGTTCTGGAATTTTGCAAATTCTGCAGGATCGCTTGTCCCGGCAAGAATCTGTGCAGTGCCTGCCCCCCGGAGCAGAATTCCCTCAGGAATGCCTGCTGCCGCACCAACGGCACCGTAATGAAAATTGCCAAAATTGGCATACTCTGCACGACCTTGTTTATAATCCCAGGGACCATGGTTTCTGACCATTTGATAAAACCATATGTAGGTCATTAATGAGGGGCCACCATGAAATCGCGCTATTATCATGTGGCTAACGACGTCCACGCCAGGTGGTGCAAAGGATGCAATATTATAGGGTGTTGAATAGGAAGGAGTTCGCATATTTAACGCTCAGCCCAACAGTCTGCAAACTGTATATTACCATCGCAATATGTCCATGTTATTTTATCATAGCGTAGTTCCACGACTTCAAGATGATTATGTTTTTCTTTCGTCGGGCCTTTAATGTCATGCATCAATGGCGTAACGGAAACGACGCGAATATTATCGAGACGCATATTGTAATATTCTACTTCCTGTCCGGCGTCATTAATGCGATACCACCTGAACTCGGCCGTTTTAAGGGTTTGGCCAGTCGCAACCGCTTTCATCAGGTAAGGGGAGGAGGAATCGATTTCTTTTTGAAATACGACTGGGGCATGGTTACGTTTACTGGTCATTTTCCCGGTCAATGGATCGGTTGGGAGGCGAAGATTGTGTGTAAAGCCAGTGACTTCAATGCTTCCCTCACGGTAACAAACATCCACCGAGCCTGTAATTTTTGTGCCACCATCGTCAGTCAAGAAAAGGTAAACAGGAATTGCCATAGTCTGTTAATCATCCATGTAATTTAACGCGGGAATATTCCCGGAGATAAATAATAACTATGCTAACTATACGGTCAATTTGCTTAGTGTTTCCGGTTGTAACTTATCCAAACCAGGCAGACTGGATGGTTCGATTAATCAAAGCCAACCAGTCCCTGTATTACCTTCCGTTTATTTTGATGCGCTCAAACACTCGAGGCAGCAAGGTTAATGCCATTGCTTTGATTAAAAGTCACCCTGCTGGCGCGCCACCAGCGTCAGAATGGAGTAAAGCGCCACGGCCTGCTGATGCTGGTTGAAGATCTCCACCGCCCATTCCACCACGCCAGTCGGTTTTTCCTCGGCAGTGCGCTGTTTCTTCAGCGTTTTACGTTTACAGGTCAGGCGCACCTGAATGGTATCGCCCGGCTTGACCGGCTCGATAAAGCGCAGGTTTTCCATGCCGTAGTTGGCAATGACCGGCCCAACCCCGGCATCGACAAACAGCCCCGCCGCGGCGGAAATCAGGAAATAACCGTGTACCACGCGCTCGCCAAAAATCGACTCCGCCGCGCCAATTTTGTCCATATGGGCATAGAAATGATCCCCGCTCAGGCAGGCAAAATTCACGATATCCGCTTCCGTCAGGGTACGGCGCGGGGTCAGCAGGCTGTCGCCCGGCTGTAACTCCTCGAAGTATTTACGGAACGGATGAACGCGATCTTCCAGCACCTCCGCGCCACGGACCCACTGTTTGCCGATGGCGGCGAGCATGGACGGGCTGCCCTGAATGGCCGTGCGCTGGAGATAGTGCTTCACCGCACGCAGGCCGCCCAGCTCCTCGCCGCCGCCCGCACGTCCCGGGCCGCCGTGCACCAGCTGCGGTAGCGGTGAACCGTGGCCGGTGGATTCTTTCGAGGATTCCTGGTTGAGGATCTGAATGCGTCCGTGGGCGCGCGCGGCACCGGCAATAAATTGGCGCGCCACGTTTGAATCTGCCGTGACCAGCGTTCCCGCCAGGCTGCCGCCGCCCGCCCGCGCCAGCTGCATGGCGTGTTCACTGTTGCGGTACGGCATCAGGGTGGCGACGGGGCCAAAGGCTTCGGTGGCGTGAACGGCCGGAGTTTCGTCCGGCTGCGGGCAGAACAGCAGGGTGGGCGGGAAGAATGCGCCAGCCGCCTGCATATCGGCTTTACCACCCAGACGGAACTGGCAGCCCGAGGCAAGCAGATAATCGACTTTTTCCTGCACGTCAGCACGTTGCTCACTGTTGACGAGAGCCCCCATTTTCACCCCTTCCTGGGCCGGATCGCCGACGACCACGTTCTCCAGCCGCGCAATCAGCGCCTGGCTGACGGCTTCAACCTGAGCTTCCGGCACGATGATGCGGCGGATGGCGGTACATTTTTGCCCGGCTTTGGCGGTCATCTCGCGCACCACTTCGCGAATAAACAGCGCAAACTCCGGCTGCTCCGGCGTCACGTCCTCACCCAGCACGCAGCAGTTAAGGGAATCCGCTTCCATGGTAAACGGAATGGAATGCGCGACGATATTCGGATGTACGCGCAGGCTCTGCCCGGTGCTGGCCGACCCGGTAAACGTCACCACGTCCTGGCTGTCGAGCTGGTTCAGCAGATCGCCCGCGCCACCACAGATCAGGCTGATGGCGCCGTCCGGCACCAGTCCGCTCTCGACGATCGCTTTCACCATTGCCTGAGTCACCTGCGCGGTGGCGGTGGCGGGCTTGATGATGGCGGGCATCCCGGCAAGCCAGGTGGGCGCGAGCTTTTCCAGCATCCCCCAGCACGGGAAGTTGAACGCGTTGATATGCACCGCCACGCCGGATTTCGACGTTAACACGTGACGTGCCGCAAAGCCGCCTTCCTTCGACAGCGGGATCAGCTCATCCTCCGGCCACAGGGTATCGTCCGGCAGCTCACGGCTGCCGAGACTTGCGTAGGTGAAGAGGGTGCCGATACCGCCTTCAATATCCACCCAGCTGTCGGCCTTCGTCGCGCCGGTCTGGGCTGACAGGGCATAAAACCGATCCTTCTGGCTCAGCAGATGTTTGGCCACCGCCTTCAGCATGGCGGCGCGCTCGATAAAGCTCATTGCGCGGAGCGCTTCTCCGCCGTGTTCAATGGCGTAACGGCGCGCGGCCGCCATATCCAGACCTTCGCTGGTGACTTCAAATAGCGTTTCCCCGCTGATGGCGTGGGTGATGGTGCGCTCGCGGCCCCGGCCTGATTGCCAGGTGCCGGACAAGAAGCTGGCTAACTGCTGCATTTCTTCTCTCCAGGTGTTTCGTGATTTCACTATAAATAGTTTGATCGCGAATCATAAAAAGCAAGCTGAGTTTTAATGAATTGTTAACGTTGTGATCTCTATTGCTTAGCCTGACCACCCGAAAGCCTTGTATAATTGGCCTTTCATGAAAAGGCTTGCGAGCGTCGTCACAAAATAAACAAACGCTTCTTGGGGTTATATTTAACCTTTGTGTAACTTTTAAGAAACCAAATGATTCACCATTATGCTGTTTTTGGTGATTTAACGAATCACAAAGGTGGTTATGTGACGCAAGAACAACGCTTTGAGCAACGCATCGCACAGGAGACGGCCATCGAGCCGCAGGACTGGATGCCGGATGCCTATCGCAAGACGCTGATCCGCCAGATTGGACAGCACGCCCACTCTGAGATTGTCGGCATGCTGCCGGAAGGAAACTGGATCACCCGCGCGCCGACGCTGCGCCGGAAAGCCATTCTGCTGGCGAAGGTTCAGGACGAAGCCGGACACGGCCTGTACCTCTACAGCGCGGCGGAAACGCTGGGCTGCGCCCGGGAGGACATCTATCAAAAGATGCTCGACGGCAAGATGAAATACTCCTCCATCTTCAACTATCCGACCCTGAGCTGGGCCGATATCGGCGTCATTGGCTGGCTGGTGGACGGGGCGGCCATTGTGAACCAGGTGGCGCTGTGCCGTACGTCTTACGGCCCGTACGCCCGGGCGATGGTGAAAATCTGTAAAGAAGAGAGCTTCCACCAGCGTCAGGGTTTTGAGGCCTGTATGGTGCTGGCGCAGGGCAGCGAAGCCCAGCGGCAGATGTTGCAGGACGCCATCAACCGTTTCTGGTGGCCCGCGCTGATGATGTTCGGACCCAACGACGACAACTCCCCAAACAGCGCCCGCAGTCTCGCCTGGAAGATCAAACGCTTTGGCAACGATGAGCTTCGCCAGCGCTTCGTGGACAACACGGTGCCTCAGGTGGAGATGCTCGGCATGACCGTGCCGGATCCCGACCTGCGTTTCGATGAAGAGAGCGGCCACTACCGCTTCGGCGAAATCGACTGGCACGAATTTGACGAGGTGATCAACGGGCGCGGGATCTGCAACCACGAACGTCTGGCCGCAAAACGTAAAGCCTGGGACGACGGCGCATGGGTGCGTGAAGCCGCTCTGGCCCACGCGGAAAAACAACGCGCCCGCCAGGCCGCATAAGAGGAATCAACCATGAGCAATGTTTACTGGCCGTTATACGAAGTTTTTGTCCGTTCGAAGCAGGGGCTGTCGCACCGCCATGTGGGCAGCCTTCACGCTGCCGACGACCGCATGGCGCTGGAAAACGCGCGCGATGCCTATACCCGCCGCAGCGAAGGCTGTTCTATCTGGGTGGTGAAGGCGAGTGAAATCGTCGCTTCCCAGCCGGAAGAGAGCGGGGAGTTTTTCGATCCGGCGGAAAGCAAGGTCTACCGCCATCCGACGTTTTACACCATCCCTGATGGCATTGAGCATATGTGAGGTTGGGGATGAACAACGTATCTGCTTATGCCCTGCGTCTGGGCGACAACGGTCTGGTGCTCTCACAGCGTCTGGGCGCCTGGTGCGGCCATGCGCCGGAGCTGGAAATTGACCTGGCGCTCGCCAATATCGGCCTTGATCTGCTCGGGCAGGGGCGCAATTTCCTGACCTACGCCGCTGAACGGGAGGGTAAGGGTGATGAAGACACCCTGGCCTATGGCCGCGATGAGCGTCAGTTCCGCAATCTGCTGCTGGTGGAACAGCCAAACGGCAGCTTCGCCGACACCATTGCCCGTCAGTATCTGATGGATGCGTGGAACGTAGCGCTGTACGAACGGTTGATCCACAGCAGCGACAGTCAGCTTGCCGCCATCGCGGCAAAAGCCATTAAAGAGGCGCGCTATCACCTGCGTTTTAGCCGCGGCTGGCTGGTGCGGCTGGGGGACGGGACAGAAACCTCCTCACAGAAAATGCAGCAGGCGGTGGATAGCCTGTGGCGCTTTACGGCTGAATTGTTCGACGCCGACGACGTCGAGCTGGCGCTGATTGACACCGACGTGGCGGTTGATCCGCGCGCCCTGCGGGAACCGTGGGAGCGCGAAGTGTTTGCCGGGCTGGCGGAAGCTACCCTCCGCGTGCCCGAGGAAGTGGCGTATCGCACGGGCGGCAAGAAGGGGCTACATACTGAACACCTCGGACCGATGCTGGCTGAGATGCAGTATCTCCAGCGCGTTTACCCCGACCAGCAGTGGTAAAGGAGAACGCTATGCAACGCCTCGCCGACATTGCGCCTGCCCAAATCCCGCAGATTTGGGCGCTGTTAAGCCAGATCCCCGACCCGGAAGTGCCGGTGCTGACCATCACCGACTTAGGCATGGTGCGCAGCGTGAAGGCGCAGGGGGAAGGCTGGGTTATAGGCTTCACGCCAACCTATTCGGGCTGTCCGGCAACGGAGCATCTGCTGGGGGCGATCCGCGAAACTCTGACCGGGAACGGCTTTTCCCCGGTACATATTGTGCTGCAACTGGAGCCCGCCTGGACCACCGACTGGATGACCGACGATGCCCGCAGGCGCCTGCGGGAATATGGCATCAGCCCGCCTGTCGGCCATAGCTGCCATGCCCACGTTCATGCGGAGGTGAGCTGCCCGCGCTGTGCGAGCACCGATACCTCGCTCATCAGTGAATTTGGTTCCACGGCCTGCAAAGCGCTCTACCGCTGCAATACCTGCCGTGAGCCCTTCGACTATTTCAAATGTATTTGAGGCTGCCATGACAACGTTTCATTCATTAACAGTGGCAAAAGTGGAACCCGAAACCCGAGACGCGGTGACCATTACCTTCGCGGTGCCGCAGGCGTTACAGGAGGCGTACCGCTTCCGTCCCGGTCAGCATTTGACCCTGAAAGCCAGTCCTGGCGGGGATGAACTGCGCCGCTGCTACTCCATCTGCCGGAGCACCGCGTGCGGTGAGATCAGCGTGGCGGTCAAAGCCATCGAGGGCGGACGTTTTTCCCGCTATGCCCGGGACGAAATCAAACCGGGCATGGCACTGGAGGTGATGGTGCCCCAGGGGCATTTTGGCTACCAGCCGCAGGCCGAACGCGAAGGCCACTATCTGGCGATTGCCGCCGGGTCCGGGATCACCCCGATGCTGGCGATTATGTCCGCTACGCTGGCCACTGAAGCCCACAGCCACTTCACCCTGATTTACGGCAACCGCAGCAGCCAGAGCATGATGTTCCGCCGGGCGCTGGCGGACCTGAAAGATAAATACCCGCAGCGTTTGCAGCTGATCTCCATCTTCAGCCAGGAGACGCTCGACAGCGATCTGCTCCATGGCCGTATTGACGGGGAAAAGCTCCAGGCGCTGGCAAAAACGCTGGTGAATTTCCGCCAGTACGATGAAGCCTTCATCTGCGGCCCGTCGGCGATGATGGACGAGGCTGAGGCGGCGCTGAAAGCGCTGGGTATGCCGGAAAAAGCGATCCATCTTGAGCGCTTTAACACGCCGGGAACCCCCGTTAAACGGACAGTCAGCGTGCAGGCCGACGGGCAGAAGGTCACCGTCCGTCAGGACGGGCGCGACAGGGAGATCACCCTGGCGGCGGACGACGAGAGCATTCTTGACGCGGCCCTGCGTCAGGGGGCGGATCTGCCTTACGCCTGCAAGGGCGGCGTGTGCGCCACCTGCAAATGCAAAGTGCTTCGCGGGAAGGTGGACATGGCGACCAACTACAGCCTGGAGCCGGACGAGCTGGCCGCAGGCTATGTGCTGAGCTGTCAGGCGCTGCCGTTAACCGCTGACGTTATCGTCGATTTTGATGCGAAGGGGATGGCATGAGCGAACTGATTGTCACCCGTCATGGCCGCGTGTTGCAGCTGACGCTTAACCGTCCGGCGGCGCGCAACGCGCTCAACAATGCCCTGCTCACGCAAATCGCGGAGCAGCTTGAAGCCGCCGCCGTGGATGCGGAGATCGCCGTCTGTGTGATTTACGGCAACGAACGCTGCTTTGCCGCCGGGGCCGATCTCAACGAAATGGCGGAGAAAGACCTGCCCGCCACACTGAACGATATCCGCCCGCAGCTGTGGGCGCGGATCAACGCCTTCACCAAACCGCTGATTGCCGCCGTGAACGGCTTCGCGCTGGGAGCAGGCTGTGAGCTGGCGCTGCTCTGCGATGTCGTGATTGCCGGCGATAACGCCCGTTTTGGCCTGCCGGAAATCACCCTCGGGATCATGCCGGGCGCAGGCGGCACCCAGCGGCTGATCCGAAGCGTGGGTAAATCGCTGGCCAGCAAAATGGTGCTGACGGGCGAAAGCATCACGGCGCTTCAGGCGCACAGCGCCGGGCTGGTCAGCGACGTCTACCCGGCCTCGCTGACGCTGGAGTACGCCCTGAAGCAGGCGGCGCGGATGGCGCGCCACTCGCCGCTGGCGCTACAGGCGGCGAAGCAGGCGCTTCGCCAGTCGCAGGAAGTCCCGCTTCAGGCCGGGCTGGCGCAGGAGCGTCAGCTGTTTGCGCTGCTCGCGGCCACCGACGATCGCCGGGAAGGCATCAACGCCTTTTTACAGAAACGCACCCCAGACTTTAAAGGACGCTAATTGTGGAATTTATTCTGAGCCATGTTGAGCAGGGCGTAATGACCATTACGCTGAACCGCCCGGAGCGCCTGAACAGCTTTAACGACGTCATGCACCAGCAGCTTTCCGGATGCCTGAAGCAGGCCGAGCGCGATGACGCCATCCGCTGCCTGCTGATCACCGGGGCAGGACGCGGTTTCTGCGCCGGGCAGGATCTCAACGACCGTAACGTGGACCCGACCGGCCCCGCGCCGGATCTGGGCATGTCCGTTGAGACTTTTTACAACCCGCTGGTGCGCCGCCTGGCAAAACTGCCGAAGCCGGTGATTTGCGCGGTTAACGGCGTGGCGGCGGGGGCGGGTGCCACGCTGGCCCTCGGCTGCGACATGGTGATTGCGGCGCGCTCCGCCAGTTTTGTGATGGCCTTCAGCAAGCTCGGGCTGGTACCGGACTGCGGCGGCACCTGGCTGCTGCCGCGCGTGGCCGGACGCGCCCGCGCCATGGGGCTGGCATTGCTGGGCGATAAGCTCAGCGCCGAGCAGGCACAGGCCTGGGGAATGATCTGGCAAGTGGTGGACGACGAGCAGCTCTCCGCCACCGCACAGCAGATGGCGCTGCATTTTGCCTCGCAGCCGACCTTTGGCCTGGGCTTGATCAAGCAGGCGATCAACGCCGCAGAAACCAATACCCTTGACGCCCAGCTTGATCTGGAGCGCGACTATCAACGTCTGGCCGGACGCAGCGACGACTACCGGGAAGGCGTCAGCGCGTTCCTGGCAAAACGCGCGCCGAACTTTACGGGGAAATAAGATGGTGAATATCCATACGGTCGCCGTCATTGGCAGCGGCACCATGGGCGCCGGAATTGCCGAAGTGGCAGCCAGCCACGGTCATCCGGTTCTGGTGTACGACATTGACGCAGCGGCGATTTCCCGCGCCGTCGACGGCATTCGCCAGCGGCTGTCCTCTCGCGTTGCGCGCGGAAAACTCTCTGCCGACGCCGGGGAACAGATCCTCGCCCGCCTGACGCCGGTGACGAATATCAGTGCTCTGGCGAAAGCCGATCTGGTGATCGAGGCGGCCTCCGAGCGGCTTGAAGTGAAAAAGGCGCTGTTTACCCAGCTGGCAGAGGTTTGCCCGCCGCAGACGCTACTCGCCAGCAATACCTCGTCCATTTCCGTTACCGCGATTGCGGCGGAGGTAAACCACCCTGAACGCGTCGCCGGGCTGCACTTCTTCAATCCTGCCCCGGTGATGAAGCTGGTGGAGGTGGTCAGCGGGCTGGCGACCTCACCCGAAGTGGCCGATGCGCTGTGCGAGCTGGCGCTGAGCTGGGGAAAGCAGCCGGTACGCTGCCAGTCCACGCCGGGGTTTATCGTCAACCGCGTAGCGCGTCCTTTCTACTCGGAAGCCTGGCGCGCGCTGGAAGAGCAGGTGGCAGCGCCCGAGGTGATCGACGCCGCCCTGCGAGACGGCGGGGGTTTCCCGATGGGGCCGCTTGAGCTGACGGACATGATTGGTCAGGACGTCAACTTTGCCGTGACCTGCTCCGTATTTAACGCCTTCTGGCAGGAGCGTCGTTTTTTGCCGTCGCTGGTGCAGCAGGAGCTGGTGCTGGCGGGGCGTCTGGGTAAGAAAAGCGGGCAGGGCGTTTACCGCTGGCAGGAGGACAAACCCGCCGTCAGCTGGCTCGCCCCGGTCAGCCACAGCTTCAGCCCGATGCGCGCACAGCGAAGAAGTGACGGTGTCACGGAAATTGACGATCTGTTGCTGATCGAAACGCAGGGTGAAACCGCGCAGTCGCTGGCGCTGCGCCACGGCTGTCCGGTGGTGGTGGTCGACCGCATCGAGCGGGATGTGGCCGTTCTAGCCGCCGCGCCCGGCAACCCGCACGCCGCCACGCAGAAAGCCATTTACTGGTTGCAGCACCAGGAGAAACGTGTGGTCCAGATTGCGGATTACCCCGGCCTGCTGATCTGGCGCACGGTGGCGATGATTGCCAACGAAGCGCTGGATGCCCTGCAAAAAGGGGTCGCCAGTGAGCAAGACATCGATACCGCCATGCGCTTAGGGGTCAACTATCCCTGCGGCCCCATCGCCTGGGGCGAGCGCCTTGGCTGGCAGCGTCTGTTAACGCTGCTGGAGAACCTGCAACGTCACTACGGCGAGGAACGTTATCGCCCCTGTTCACTGCTGCGCCAGCGTGCGCTTCTGGAGAGTAGTTATGAGTCATAACGCCTGGCATAACGCCCGCGCGATGTACGGACGGGACGCCTGCGCGCAGGCGATGGGGATGGACATTATCGAGATGGGCGAGGGCTACGCGGTGGTGACCATGACCATCACCCCGCAGATGCTTAACGGGCATAAAACCTGCCACGGCGGACAGCTATTCTCGCTGGCCGATACCGCCTTTGCCTACGCCTGCAACAGTCAGGGGCTGGCGGCGGTGGCCTCAGGCTGCACCATCGATTTTCTGCGTCCGGGCTTTGCTGGCGATAAGCTGACCGCTACCGCGCGGGTGAAGCATCAGGGCAAACTGACCGGCGTCTACGACATCGAAATTCAGAATCAACAACAGAAAACCGTCGCTCTTTTTCGCGGGAAATCCCACCGCACCGGCGGCAGTGTGACAGGAGAAGCCTGATGCGTGACGCATTTATTTGTGAGGGTGTGCGTACCCCGGTCGGTCGCTACGGTGGAGGATTATCCAGCCTGCGTGCCGATGACTTAGGGGCCGTTCCGCTGCGTGCGCTGCTGGCGCGTTACCCGCAGCTCGATCTGGAGCGCATAGATGACGTGATCTTCGGCTGCGCAAATCAGGCCGGAGAGGATAACCGCAACGTGGCGCGCATGTCGTCGCTGCTGGCCGGGCTGCCGCAGACCGTTTCCGGTACCACCATTAACCGCCTGTGCGGCTCCGGTCTGGATGCCCTTGGCTTTGCGGCGCGCGCCATTAAGGCCGGGGATGGCGATCTGCTGATCGCCGGTGGCGTCGAATCCATGTCCCGTGCGCCGTTCGTGATGGGTAAAGCCACCGCGGCGTTTCAGCGTCAGGCGGAGATCTTCGATACCACCATCGGCTGGCGATTTGTGAATCCGCTCATGCATCAGCAATACGGAACTGACAGCATGCCGGAAACGGCAGAGAATGTAGCGGAATTGTTAAATATAAGCCGTGCCGATCAGGACGCATTTGCCTTGCGCAGCCAGCAGCGCACCGCGCTGGCGCAGCAGAATGGCGTTCTGGCGCAGGAGATAATCCCGGTACAGGTAACGGGGAAAAAAGGCGCGGTAACGGAAGTGAGCGTAGACGAGCATCCGCGCGCCGAAACCACCCTTGAACAGCTTGCCGCGCTGAAAGCCCCGTTTCGCAAGAACGGTGTGGTGACGGCGGGGAACGCCTCTGGCGTCAACGACGGGGCGGCGGCGCTGATTATCGCCAGCGAGCCGATGGCGCTTGCCCAGGGGTTAATCCCGCGCACCCGCATTGTGGCCATGTCGACCGCGGGCGTCGAGCCGCGTCTGATGGGATTAGGCCCGGTTCCCGCCACCCGTAAGGTGCTGGAACGTGCCGGACTCAGTATCACCGATATGGACGTCATTGAGCTTAACGAAGCCTTCGCCGCACAGGCGCTGGGGGTGCTGCGTCAGCTGGGCTTGCCGGATGACGCGGAGCATGTCAACCCGAACGGCGGAGCGATCGCGCTAGGTCATCCGCTGGGAATGAGCGGTGCCAGACTGGCGCTGGCCGCGAGCAATGAATTGCACCGACGAGGCGGGCGCTACGCGCTGTGTACGATGTGCATCGGTGTGGGTCAGGGCATTGCCATGATCCTTGAGCGTGTTTGAGCGAACAATAATGTGAGTACCCTGCGATGATAAATACAACAAAGCTTGATCCGATCGAAACCGCGTCCATTGATGAATTGCAGGCGTTGCAGACCGCGCGCCTGAAGTGGACGCTGAACCACGCCTACAACAACGTTCCGATGTACAAACGCAAGTTTGATGCCGCGGGCGTTCACCCTGACGATTTCAACGAGCTGGCGGACCTGCAAAAATTCCCGTGCACCACCAAGCAGGATCTGCGCGACAACTACCCGTTCGATACCTTTGCGGTGCCGATGGAGCAGGTGGTGCGCATCCACGCCTCGTCGGGCACCACCGGAAAGCCGACCG